>Ga0184636_1000005_pt1 | contig 54035 bp, 90 predicted proteins | sample PLM3_60_b2_FD_133164 | JGI IMG/M metagenome (GOLD analysis project Ga0184636, IMG submission 133164) | Groundwater sediment microbial communities from an aquifer in East River, Colorado, USA - PLM4_90_b2 | ecosystem: Environmental > Terrestrial > Soil > Riparian zone | place: USA: East River... | reverse complement strand
TTTTATCCATGAAGTTATTTGATACTGCCTTGGGTTTCGATACCAGAGATTGAGTAGGAGTATTTTTAATTGTACTGCTTTGGCTTACACTTCTTGTATTAACATTATTCGCAGCTGTTTTTTCGGAAGTAGGAGAGCTGGTAACTGCGGTGCCAACAACAGCAGTGCCAACAACAGCAGAACGATTAATCGACGTAGTAGGCTTTGAAGAACTATAGCTTGAGCTGTATGAATTGCTGCTGCTTGCGGGTCTGCTATAACTTGAAGAACTTGATGACCTTGAACTTGAGCTGGAACTTGATGATCTGGAGGAACTTGAAGAACTTCCTCCTCTGGAGAGAAGTTCGGAGGGAACTGCTACAATAAATGCTATGGAAAGTATGAAAAGAAAATTTTTACTCACACGAACTCCTTCTTTAAAGGTGTTAATAGGTAGAAGTATCAAAAAAAGGGGAAAAGAGATTGTCACAAAAACATTTAACAACGACCACAAGGATCTTAACCAGTGACTAAAAACTATAAGACTTAAATTAACCTATAAGGCAATATCTTTTAACCATAGTTAGAACCTTAGATTTAAAATCAATCCCGAAAGATTAATCCTTGATCTTTGGAAAATTTAGGACAATCTCTTCTATTTCCCCGATATCTGTTTTAGCATTGAATTCATCAAGAACATCTGTAATATGATTAATTTTAGTCTGAGTTACTTCAAGAGCCAAGATTTTATCTTTTACAGAGATTTGTGACAAATAAGCATTTTGAGCCTCAGAATATCTTGTTTCTTGCTTTCCTGCTTTAGGATCAAGTTCCTTTAAAAACACCAGGTAGTGCTTTAATTCACCAAGTTCGATAATGTACTTATGCATGTCATGCATAACGTTAGCTTTCATGACGGCATTTTTTAGACTAGCTAATCTATTTAAACGAGCGGTTAATGTTTCAGTTAGTTCTTTAAAATCCTCTTCGAATGGATTACCATCAAGAACAGATATGCAATTTTGGCTTCTGTGCTTAAGGTTTTTTATCTCGCCCTCTAAACGGGCTCTTTCTTTCATTGCTCTTACTATCACCATGAATAACTCCCTTGTGTGATATCTACTGGATATTATGTAATATACTAAATTTAACTGAGCGTATGTAAAAAATTAAATAAATTTAAACTGCAGGAACATATAGTGCTTATTGAGAGGGTTTATTGTACATATATGAATATCTTGAGCACATACTACACAAGTTAGATTGAGCTAAGTGCCCTAGCCCGTTTTTGCAGGTAGCTACATTTGGGCAACTAAACATAATGCGTGCAGTATCCACACTTATAATTACTTCTTTCCAATCTACCTCAGGATCAAACCCAGCACGGTCATCAAGTAGTACATTAAAATAGAATTTCTTTGAGAAATCCCCAGTCTTATTACTGGAACACTCCGGATTTTCATTTAGATACTTAAAAAAGATCAGTCTATCAAGAGCCCACACATTAAATGGGCGAAGACTCTCTTCGGATGTCGAAGTAAATAGAATGGGCACTATTTCTGGTGTAGAGGAGATCATTCTTAGGGCTTCTTCTGCCCCAGCATATGCTTTTATATCATTTCCCGTATATCTCTCTATGATTGTACCGTGCAAATCTATTGCAAAGTAAAGTACTTCCCATTTTCTCAAATACATTTCCTGGTAGGCTCTGATAATTGCTTTTGATATCATAGTTTTCACCCGTATATTTTATTTGTATCTGATTTTATATATAACTCACAAGGATCCATACGTTCACATCGCCCATTCATACGTGACCCGCAACCACCCTGATAATCGCAGTGTATCTCTTCTTCTGGTTTATTCTCAGCAAGCCACGCTTCCATGTCTATTTGGTCATTAGATAATGCATCGAGGTCTCTTTTTGATATTTTTTGTCCATGTCTGTGCGGACAAGTCACCTTATTCACATGAGCCAGGAATAATTCTATTTTCTCATAAGATTCTTTTTTCACAAAGTAGCTCCTTGTGTGATATCTACTGAATACTCTATAATATACTTTTTTTAACTGAGCGTGGACATAAAAAATTAAATAAATTTAAATTGCAGGAAGATAAAGCTTTATTGAGAGGCTCCGTTATTTTTACAAAACCTTTGCGCAATGTTCAAAACACTCGGCTATCCTATCTTCAAGGGTAGTTGTCTTCAGAGTAATAAAATTCTTTGGGGGGAAAAGCTTAAATATAAAATGTATTTTAGAATCAGCCTCTGTTCTCCAGTTATCATCAAAATGCAGATCGAGCCTTATACCATCCTCAGTAGGCTTCCATACTGGAGGGATATGAAAAATAATATCATATCGATGCGGGCAGTTGATCTTACTCATTCTTTTGAAAATATCATTAATGTACATGGTATCTTTTACGTTGTCTGGATCTCTTGATTCAAGTGCATATAAAAATCCCATGTGTACCGGGCTATCAGTAATTGCTACATCAGTTTCTTTGGCAGGTATAACATCCTCCCACTCAAGTTGCTTTTGGAGAATCTTATACTGATCAGCAACGTTATCTACAGGACCATACTTGGTGAGGAATCTTCTTGCATATTCTGCAACTAATTCTACCTTACCAATCTTATTATAGGATTGTGCTGCTAATCCTCTTGCCACACTGGATTTCCCTGCCCCAGGTACTCCGACAAATCCTATTCGTTTCATATCCTGATACCCTATCTATAAATTTTTACTTACATAATATATATCTAACGAATATCTTTCACAAGTAAAAATCAGGGATGGCAGGGGTTGAACCTGCGTATGCTGGAATCAGAATCCAGAGCCTTAAGCCACTTGGCGACACCCCAGTGTAAGTTATGAACTATCTATTATTGTTAAACTGGGACAAGAAGACTCGAACTTCTAACACCTTGGGTCAAAGCCAAGTTCTCTACCAATTGAGATATGTCCCAATAAAATTTAAGAAGATACAGACTGCATGCCTGCATTCACAAGTGCTGTCACCGTTTGTGTAATGATCAATCCACTCCCGTAAACACAGCATCAGGTTATTCCCCATTCATAGTGTGGTACCATCTTGTGTCTGTATCTTCTCTATAATCTAAAAATCGAGAAGCGGGGATTTGAACCCCGGGCCCCCGCGTCCCAGGCGCGGTGCTCTAAACCGGACTGAGCTACTTCTCGTTAGAATTTTCTCTAAGCTTTTGCCATCTTTCTTTTTGTTGGAAGCTAACAGAATGAGATAGGCAACAAAAGTTATGCTTATTATTTATTTTAAATTGTCTTTTTTCTCTTTTAAAAGGAACACCACATAAGGTGCAGACTACTACTATGTGTTCTGCTGATCGCCTGTGCTTAATATTGTGCTCTTCTTGGCTCATTACCCTTAAGTTTTCTAACCGATTATCAAGCTTATCTTCATTTATATGATGCACTACTTCATCGCATCCCAGTAATCTTCCTATGCTGCGTTCTACTATTAATCGATGCTCGTACACATACCGATTTTTTATATATCTTCTACCTGCATAACTTGGGGGAGCTGGTACCATCCACCTACTATCCCCACTTAATATCCTTACCCCATGAAATAATGGGTTACCAGTTTTAGATACCTCTTCAAGATGTTTGTATATGTGCTCTATTACATAAACTTTTCTATTTACTCTATCTTGTTTTATAGAAGCTATTACTTGATCCCTTTTTACTTTTAGGATACTTTGGTATTCCTTAGTAAATTTTTCAGGAATTGGGATATGCCTTACCCATAAGCTAACCGATCCCTTAGACACCCCTAATTTTTTTGAAATACTTAAAAGGGATTTACCTTCTAATCTTAAAGATATCGCTTGCTCTTGCTCAAGAACCTTCATAATGAACCCTCCCTGTTAGTAGTTAACAAGAAGAGTTCATTAAAAGATTATTATAAACTGGGGTAGAGGGCCTCGAACCCCCGACAACTTGATTACAGCTAATCCCGCATTTTCATACAGGGCTGGACTATACCATCACCATATCTTTTCAGATTTAGGTGCCGTGCTCCTAGTCTCTACACGCGCCCGGAGATTTTGTCTCCTGCTTGGCTCGGGATTGCCTCCAGCATTACCTGAGGGGGTTCCCCGAATTCGCACGGTTTTCATCTTGTAATTTCTTACAAGAGCTGCCATTATGTCAACAGTCAAGTGCTCTGCCAACTGAGCTATACCCCAAAAAATTCACAATATATAGAAGTGTTAATAAATTTACTTTCCTATTTCAAATCTCCAGGATACTACAGGAACAAGATCAGGATCACCATTGATCATTAAGGGAAGTTCATCAAGTTTTTTTATGTACATCACATTGTATAAACTTTCATGGTACAATTTAGATGACTCAGTTATCTTATCCCACAGATAACCATCAACTCCCGTAGCTATCTTACGTATATGCTCTTGAAGATAATAATTATTATAGTCATTATTCTTTATAAAGGTGCACAGGTTATTAAGCCCAATTTTTACACAAACTATTTCTGCAAATAGCTTTAAGTCTGATTTAAGATAATCGATATTATTGGTGTACTGTACCCCAATGACACTGCTATCATTTGTTTTTCGAATAATCTGGTGCATCTTTTTTTGAGACCTTGTTTATTTTAATATCATTTGCATTTTGATCTTCAATAATAAGTGCATTTAACCAGGGAGCTACAAGTTTATACTCCTTTGCAATTTCATTTCTAAAAATATTCATACAGTATATTGTTTTTGTATCCCCATACTTCTGAGCCCAAGTTACCTCATATATACCATCTGTATCGATTACTGGAATGCTCATATATGATTTCCAAGGATTAATGTCAATTACAACGGAATCCCTTGAAGTATACCCAACCAGACCATTTGAGGAATTCTGATTCCAGATTTCATAGGCGATACCAATGCCACCAAGTATTACGACCGCAATAACTACCCACTTTATCATGCCACCACCCTTTTTAAAATTAGAGGCTTGTGAATAGTATTAATATACGGAAATGTCAAAGAACTTTAAAGCAAAAAAAAAGACCCCGGCGAACTGTTGCTCGTCGGGGTCTTTTTTAAGTTTATTTAAACTCTGTATTAAGTACCAATATCCCCAAACGAGCCTATGCTTATAGGTTGCTGATTATTGGGGTTATTTGGAGTAATTTTAAACATGTACTTAATATACACCTAAAAGATTAGAATGTCAAATTATTTGTTTATTTATTTTTTTACTGGGACTATTTTTACTTCTTCTTTTTTAACCGGAGCTACTTTTACTTCTTCTTTTTTAACCGGAGCTACTTTTACTTCTTCTTTTTTAACTGGGACTACCTTTTTGGCTACCTTGGTCATTGTATCTGTCTGAATAAGAATGACAGTATCCTTAAAGGACTTTATTATCAATGTTGTATCATATGTAATGCTCGTATCTTTTTTTATTAGAAGTGTTGTGTCTGATCGCTGAGCAGCAAGAGCAAAAACAGAAAGAATGGCTACAAGAATCATGTACCGCATGAGATCTCCCTTTAAAAGTGTTTTTAGATATAGAATATGTTAAGTATCTTATTTTCTTTTTTTAATGGCACAACCAACTTGGCTTTGAATACATACCTAAGCTATGCCCAGAGGAACCCCGAGAAGTATTAATAGGATTTCCACCTTCTCTTCCATCCGCTAAATTTATCCCGGCACTATTATCAACACTATCTCCCAAAGGATTAGCTTGGTTAGTGTCTGATAACTTATCCCCTTCTGGAGTACCCAAACTCGGAGAAGGCATACCTATAAAATCTGAAGATCTGTTTGACATAATTATTCCCTTTTGTTATCCTTAACTTCTTTTCTACCTTCTTCAAGATACTTGTCGCTATCTTTATCAAGCTTGCTGAGGAGTTCTTGCAATTCTCCAGCATGGACTTTTTCTTCCGAACTAATATCTGTTAATACCTTTTTTACTGCTTCATCATCAGAGCTATCAACAATAAGTTCATAAAGATGAATTGCATCGAGTTCTGCAGCAATAGCCATTCGGATAGCTCTGGATAATTCTCTCTCATCAAGCTTCTTTTCTAAAGTGATCATATTCCCTATACCAGAGAAATCCATAGCCTCTTTTGTCGTTTTACTTAAACTTCCAATAGAATAGGCTTCTTTTGTTCGAAGATAGTTGAGAAGCGTATTATTAATATGACAAGCTACTTTAGCGGTAGCTAAATTACTAATATCATCTATCCCAAGACCAATGCTTTCAAGAGCCTTAATTATCGGAGCAGGAAGTCTATAATAGATATCTTTATATGTTTTATAGTCAAAAAGGCCTTTTTTAAGGGCTTTTAAAGCTGATTGCTGTCTTTCAATAGTGGCCTTTTGTTCAGTAACTTTTCTTTCTTTATTTTCCTGAATATCTTTCCTAACTTGCTGACCCTTTTCAGCTATACCTTGAGCTAAATCCTTTCCCTTCTCAGCAACCCCATAAGCTAAATCCTTTCCCTTCTCAAGTACCGTTTTACCTTTATCTACAACACCATGAGCGAAATCCTTACCTTTTTCAAGAATTCCTTTTTCTTTAGGTTTAGATGCAATAGCCTTGTCAACAGCCATATCTAAGTTATAGATAGCTTGAAGGACATCATCGGGCAATTTACGAAAATCTGGATTTTTTTTATCAAAACCTTGTAGTAAGTTCTTAAGGTCCTTAAGAGGATTTTTCTCCATGCCAAAAAGAGCCTCTTTTTCTGAGGCATATTTAAAAGCATTACTGGTCATTTTCTTAATCTTAAGAATACCCTGAGCTACATCTTGAGGAAGATTTTTAAAAGAAGGACTCGCCTCTATTTTGTCTATAATCTGACTTAACTGCAGTACAGGAGCGACACTGCCAGGTTGACCATGGTATGGTGGCTTTTGAGGAGCATTCACAGGTTGTGGTCTCTCTTCCTCAAATCTGCCTCCACTTGTTGGTGGAGTAGCTGCAGGAGCTTCTTGCATTGGTGAAGGAGCTACAGCTGCTGAATATAAATCTTGTAACTCAGTGGCTTCTTTGCTGTATCCGTGACGGACTAATGTACTAAATAGATTGTCCACCGCAGTTTTAAATATATGGGAATCCATGATATAGTATCCTTTCGATGTAGAATACTATATAGGTAATATTAAGAGAATATTATGGCTCAGCATATACTTTAAGATCTGTCATTAATTTATACCGATTATCGCCCTGCAGATCCATCTGGAAAATTTCACAATTATCAGGTGTATCATATTGCTCAAATTCTTCTACTGTCCAATGAAACCATCGCATGAAAAATAATTTTATAGTTAACCCATGTGTAGAAATAATTAGATTGGATGGAAATTTCTCTTTTTCAAAATCACGGTGAAGTGTCTCAATAAAGGTAGTCACTCGATCAAAGACATCTGCACCAGATTCTCCATGTGGCATTCTATAGAAAAATGACCCATATTGGCGTCTCTCATTTTTTACCTTTTCTTGAAGATGAGTTTCCTGAAAATTACCCCATTCCTGTTCCCGTATTCGAGGATCTTCTTTTACCTCTTCATGAATAAGGTCCATACCAATTTTTATATTAGCAGTAGTTTGTCGAGAGCGGTACCACGGGGAGCTATAGAATTGAACTAACTTTCTATATGGAAGACTCCCAAAAGTTGTATTCCTGACGGAGTTTATATAATAATTTTCTACATCAAGTAACTTATATAGCTTTCTACCTGCTTCAATAGCCTGTTCGATACCCCTCTGAGTAAGGGGTACTTTCCAGTCAGGTACCGTTTTATAGACAGATTTATCAACGTTACCTGCGGACTCCCCGTGACGAATTAAAAAAATTGATTTTGGTTTCATAATTATTTTGACGTAATTGGGCACCACCACCACATACCAAATGTAGGGGTAGCATCAGTAGTTATATTGTAAATTGGGCATGCAATTGATATTAATGCTTTACCTAAGGAGACACCTATTCCTGGAACGATATCCAAACCAAATCCTTTTTGTCGTACAGCAAGATTTGCAAAATCTCCTTCAGTCATATAATACCCAGGATTAATCTCAGTAAAGATGTCCATTTTGCCCTTGAAGAGTTTAACAAGTGGGCAAAGGATTGCATAGACTGCTGGATCCTTGTATGAGTCATAGGTTATTTGTGCTGCTACATTAGCCTGAAAACCCACCTTATCATTTTCGATAGTCAGGTGGTATTGAGGGGCTACCCATTTTTGATTAGCCCGTATAGCCAGGATATTCGATTTTCCAAGATCATATCGTACCATAGCAGAGAAATCAACAACTGCCCCAAATTGAGGCACTGTGACGATAGAGACCTGGGACCATATATCAAGGTTCGATAGTATCCCATATGATAGAAAGATATCCTGCCCTGCAGCACCGGTCCCATCAAAGTAGATAAAAGGATTAAGAGCTATAGTATTTTCCGGAGTCATAACCGGAAAAGCTGTATAGCTATACGAAAAAACTGATGAAGCATAGAGACATACTGCTAGAATAATACCTTTAAGTTTCATGCTAAATTCCTATAATGTTATATGTTTTATGATTTAATTTAAGCTAATTTCTCAGTAACACCCTGATCTTTTAGCATTCTTATACCTTGCTCAATATCAACAATCTCACATCTTTGTCTCCGGAGGACATCTTCCAAAAAGAATAAGATTTTAGGGGCTTCTTCATCATCTACTTCAACGGTACTGTATGCTGAAAATTGCATCTTATTTTCAGGAAAGGCTATCTCATGGCAAATGAATCTTGTATTCGCGAATCCCTCATATTTGTATTTTTTACCATTATCATAAAACTCGCCATTATACACATGTGAGATAGAGACTTTTTTCATAGATATCTTTCTTTAAAATCTTTAGCACATTTATAGTATGGGTCAACAGAGATAAGAGTACAATTTTTTATATATAATAGAAATGGAGTTGGGTCCTTGAGGTGAGCAGGCTTAGGGTCCCCTATTTTCCATTCTCCCCAATCATCTACATACCCGTGATCATAAAGTTCCAGATGGAGCATACTCATAGGTCTGCCCTTATATTTCTTAAGGACCGGAATAACATATCCGAAATGTTCTCCCCTCCAGATTGTATCCCCAACTTTAATATTAGGGTATTCCTGTATTTCCCCATAATTGAAGACTCCTGAAGGACCTTCAATATATACCGCTCTCGTGTCCTCCCACCAGGGCATATTTATCGAGGGACCTGTAAACCAGGCTATCTTTATTACCCTCCCAGTTTCTATGGCAGCTACAGGAGCTCCATGGGGAGCATATAGATCAACACCAGTATGTACATGCTGATGGCGATCTACCCCAAAAGATCCTGGATGATCATCCCCAACAGGTATCGGTGGGAGAGGAGAAAGGGGAGGACCATATAAATGATTATTCATAGGATATGCCTTTTAATCTTTTTTGGATCTTCTTTTTGGATCTTCTTGTGCGACTCTAAGATCACGCCGAGCTTTTTGTTGGGCTGTATTTTTCTTTCTTTTTCGTTCTTCACTAGGCTTTTCATAGTGCCGTAGGTTCTTAACTTCTGAAAGGACTCCTGATTTTTCACAGGTTTTGATGAATCTGCGCATTGCTTTTTCGAAAGGCTCATCGTCTCTAATGCTGATTCCATTCATAAGGGGACTCTTCTTTCTATCCTAAAATATTTACTAAATAGTGGACTATTTTTGAAGCAATATTGCTCTTACCAAATACCATTCCATCATGAATACCATGTTTATAGGACATCTCGTGTGAAAACACGAAATATGCAATGTGTTCTTTCATTCTATTCATTTCTTCCTTATCATTAGCGATTACAAGATCACATCCATTTTTTTGGATGGATTCTTTTGCTAGTCCTATAAGCTCCTCATTAGATATTCCCACTTCAAACTTGAATCCGATAAGGATGGTCTCTGGTCGCCATTCCTTAATATGGCTTATGATCTTGGGGTTTAGCTTGATAGTTTTGCGCATGTACTCAATAAAAGCATCTGGATCGCCTGATTTTAGCTTTATTTCAGCATCTCTTTTGAAAGTGAAGTCAGATACCGCCATGCAGTGTATAACAGCATCAATCTTCTCATCGAGGATTAGCTTCTTCATAATATACATTGCATCTTGTGCAGTTTTTACTGGATAATTTTTTATTTCTGGTAGACGGTACATCCCGATAGCTTCAGGCATTACAGCCCCTACAGCATGTACATAATAGACTTTTGTATCTTTCATCATGCAAACGTGAGAAGCTATAAGTGCCCCAAGTTTACCTGAGCTTATATTAGTCAATAGTCGGGCACTGTCTACATTCTCTCTTGTACCTCCGGAAGTGATAAGAACTTTTCTCATAAGAATCCTTTGTTGTGTGTGATAGTATCTTGAAAGGGTTATTTACAATTTACCAGGCTTCTTTAGTCCCGCCATCATAGGGTTTAGCCAAACCTTTACCAATCAGCTCTTGTGCAAGATTTTTTCCATCTACAGTTACGTCAGCTACGATTCTAAAGTATTTATCTCGACGCATATTTAATAAGCATATACTTTTTCCTGCTCGAAGTCGAGCTACAGTGTATTGTTTTGCTTGCTGAGCAAGTGCCCTGATATTCAACCGTTTATCGGTCATCTCAGGGCAATCGATTCCGGAGATACGTATACCGATATTATCCCCAATAATGGCGGGATAGCTTATTATACTGCATTTAAATGTGTCTCCATCATAGATACTGACCACTTTTACATTAGTTGCGTCGCCATAGAGTTTTTCAGTTGCAAGTACGGAGTAAGTGAGGATAAGACAGATAATTAAAATATTTTTCATTCGTAAATCCTATTTATAGTGTCAATAATAGTTTTTGTGGGTGCTAATTTTCCTATACCCATAGTCCCGCAGGCTAACATGCCTTCCACTGGCGGAATGATATAGTGATTTGGTTTTTTCAGCTTAAGGATATTTCCCTGAGTAGTCTCATTCTCGTACATCCTATTGTTCATGGCTGGGCAGAGTATAAATGATTTATCAGTACCATCTGCACAATAAAATGCCAGGTATGTAGAGGTGAGGAGATTGTCCGCAAATCCATACGCTAACTTTGCGATAGTATTCGCTGAAGCAGGAGCTATGATAAATACTTGTGCCCATTCTGCAAGCTCAATATGATCCACCCTACCATGAGGAGCCCACTCTAAGATGTCATCATATACGGGGCCCTTAGATAGAGTCGCTAATGTAAGTGGTGTAATATACTCCTTAGCCTTTTCAGACATTATGACTCGAATATTTTCGTGCCCATCATGTTTAAGGGCCCCAATAATATCAGCTGCTTTATACGCTGATATCCCCCCAGTAACTCCTAATAGGATATTCATCATATCTCCTGTTTTTTTGAATATAAATTCCTAATAATATCAGGTCCAATTTTGTAATTTATTATAAAATCCCTGAAGGAATGTATTCGCTTTGGTTTTTTTTCTGCAAAGCGGATCTCAGCTTCATCATTATAACTAAATTTTAGCTTTTTTCCTTCTTCCCCCCAAGACCTAACAGGTGGAGGCCCGTCCCAGAAGCACACCAATCCATATTCATAACATTCAATAGCCCCAGGCCACAATCCTGTCCATATATCTCCATCATGGACTTCCCCCCTGCATCTACAGGAGATCCTCTGCCCCCCACAGGTAAGACATCGGGCGACATCACATCCGAATATGTGGGGCTCACCGGGAGATACCCCGCAGTCATGGCAATTATCCGTAGCTCTACCCACGCATTCAAGCATAATTGTATCAAGCTGGACTAATGTTGGATCCTTAATAGATACCCAAGGCATGTTATTCTCCTATATCGGTGTAATTTCATGACATTCAGGGAATTCTCGTGCAACCATCCCTAACTCAGCGAAATAGCTGATGTTTTTAGCCAAGATAATGCACCCATGACCAATAAGATTGATTGCAAAATTACTGGATAAATGATCCTTAAAGACTTTGTTTACCTCATCAGCTTCCTCAAGATATCCGCATGGAATGAATTTTTCAGTAAATGGTGCTCCAATGATATATGCATGCCCATGTATGATATAATTAACATTGTAGTAATACTGGTACAGCAATAATTGCACGGGTGTATCCACACTTGGCTTATTTTGCCCGGCGTACTGCACTTCAGTAGCTGCTAAATTAACAGGTATAAAGTTATTTTCTCCGATATCATTTTTATCCACGTTTCTCATAGAGACAAAAATACTATCTTTATTTCTCATGGATGGAAAACCAGCCATACATCGAGTAGAGGCATTCCCTGTGAATCTCTCTTTATTAATTTCAACATTTATTAATTCTGAAAATCTCCACCCATAAAATTGTACAGCACGGATAAAGGATTTTTCGATTCTAACAGCGGGGACAGTAGCCAAGGAATTATAAGAGGAGAGTCTAGTAAGAGTCAGAATATTACTGATATGGCTAACAATTTTATCTGATGCTTTAGTAATATTATCCCCTGAATACCATAGATTTCCGAGAGGATCAAGTACACGGAAGGTGTATTTAGAAGCTTCACTCTTTGAGAATTCCAAACAGAGATTGGAACGTACACTGAACATTTTCTCTACTATCTGAAAAGTAGTATAACAGTTGTGATCGTTTCTTCGTGCCTGTATAAGGATAGCAGTTTTGTTCTCCCTTTTTATACAGGGGAGATAATTGTCCACGGAATCCTCTACGTGAGGCATCCAGAATATTATATCATAATTGAGTATACCTGAAAACACTATAGAAAGACAATCATACTCACCACCGTTAATAAACTTAATGTCACTATTGGGTATCTCACTAAAAGATTCAAATATCATTTGACCAAAGTAGGATGGTTTTCCCCCTTCTTTACAAAAAGTCCCAGTTACAATTAGTATTCTTTTTGTATCATCTGACTTACTCATATTTATCCTCTTCATCTTAGCAACAGGAGTCCATACTCAAGAATATCTTGATCATACCCAAAAATATACACTTACGTTAAATATACAATATTATAACGAAACTTACTGTAACAATTTCTTTAAAATTTTTCTACCACTCTCAGTTATTATATTCACATTTTTCAGAAGTTGTGGTGGAGTACTTTTTATGAGTTTTTCCTCTTCAGGACCTAAAAGATTGTTTATAGCACTCCTGATATCTTCTGGTAAATTAGGATATATCTTGTTGAAATATTCAAAAAATGAAGGATCCTGAAAGTTATCAACCATAGCATCTATAAATGCCTTGGAAGGTGCATACATTGTAAGAGCGTCTCTTCCCGCATCCGATAATTTTAACTTTTTTAATTTACAAAACTTAGTAAATTTATCTTTAAGATTTTTATTAACACGTAAGTCAAATCTAGCTTCATATTCATTATTCATATTTTATCTTCTATGTTGGAATTGATAAGGTTGGAAGATTCCACCACCATTGTACTCCTTCGGGGGGTACTGACGTATATCCCCAGAAACTATCTCCCATGTCTGTGGGTACTGCGGGGACATAACCCCCTATTTGATCAGTTCGGTTGAAATCTCCTGTGCGTTTACCTTTATCATTTATATCAGATATGTCTGCCTTAGATTCTAAAGCTGCACATCGTGCACAGTGTAAATTTACAGAATCAGCACATACCATGTACCCCCTCCATAATTTAACATTTTTTGCGCCGCATATTACACATACGTATTTTGGAGGTGTCTCAAGTTTCGAATAATCACAGGACATTTATACTATTCCTTTTTCTTTTCAGCATCCATAAAGTGCTGTATAGAGATCATGCGACTTTCTACAACATTGACAATATCCATAAAAGCTGCTGTATGTTTTATTTCTCTACTTCTTTTCAAGGGCAAATTAACTGCTATCTTTTCTACTATCATGCCTGGGCACGCTCTCATGATATATATGTCATCACCGAGATAAACCGCCTCCGGTAGATCATGTGTGACAAATATGATCGTTGATTGAAGTTTCGTCCATATCTCACAAAGTAAATCCTGCATTTGAAGACGTGTATTTAGGTCAAGAGCTCCAAAAGGTTCATCCATTAGCAGAATTTCTGGATCCGCCACAAGACTACGAGCAATAGCTACTCGTTGAAGCTGTCCTCCGGATAGTGTCGGATATTTGGCATATTTTTTTTCATGCCCATCAAGACCTACAATTTTTATCATTTCCATGGCTTTTTCATGTCTTTGTTTTTTTGGCACACCCTTATATTCAAGGCCTAATGCCACATTATCAAGGACTGACAGCCAGGGAAAGGAGGAGTACTGCTGAAATACCATTCCTATGCGAGTATCCTCATCCCGGGGTTTACCACGTATAAGTATCTCCCCGGATGTAGGATGTTGGAGACCACACATGAGACGAAGAAGTGTACTTTTGCCACAACCTGATAGACCCAGAATAACCACAAACTGACCCTGATTGGGTTTATCCTCAACCAGAAAGTTAAGATTTTTTATTATATGGCTCTTGCTACCATCATAGGACATGTTGATGTTCTTAAGCTCAATTATATCAGGTAGAGATGTATTATCAAAAGTTATACCTTTACCGTATGTCATTATTTCCCCGATACTATAGGGGGTAGTTGCTTTGTTTCTTTATAAATCTTGAATTCTTCAACGAGTCTCTCATGAGTTTCTTTCGAGCAGCAGAAAACCCACTCTTGTATCTTACCCCCAGTAAGATACCCTATACTGGTGCGCTCGGTATCATACTTCTGTGAAGAATTCTTTGGTAATACAAGACGTTCAATAGAGAATGCACTTATACACCTAAAATTAATTTCAAAGCTACACTCAGCGACTTGGTAATCTCTTTCTTTCTTGAGAGCCTCAAGTTCATCTTTGAGTAAATTTTTATCTATTTTTAAGTTTTCTATTACAGTTTTCTTGTCATCTAATTCTAAGGTCATTTGTTCCAGTTTAACTTTATCTTTACCGAATATCATAGTATCTCCTTATGCATATTTATGTGGATTGATTACCTTGTCCAGTTTTTTGAACATAATATCTTGAATAAACCCGAGAACAGCGATAAGGAGGAGGATAGCAAAGACCATATCCACCCGGCTTTTTCTACCGCATTGTACCGCAAGCATTCCGATACCGCTTGTCATATTGAGAGCTTCTGCAATAGTTATGTATGTCCAGGATATTGCAACAAGAATCCTGATGTCATCCATTATCCTTGATTTTACAGATTGCACGAAAACTGAGAATATTGTCTGAATTTTATTCGCCCCGAGAGTATATGCAGTATGCACATAGACATCTTCAACATCATCTACCCGTTGAATAACTACTGGCAATAGATAAACTATGATACTTGCTGCCAAGAATTGAACTTTCATGTTATCACCAATATGGAACCATGAAATAAATAATCCTGTAGCTGCAGCCAGGGGTAGAAAGCGCAGAGCTTTTATATACTTATCTGTGGCAACACGTATAAGTGGAAATAATCCTATAATGAGACCAAGTGGTATAGCAATAGCTACTGCCTCAAGATACCCTAACATATTTAGCTTTAAGCTGTAGAGGGTGTTTCTGACAAGCTCCTCTTTAAAATGGAGCTCCTTAAAAGATGCTAGTACAGCTATCGGAGAAGGAAGTAATGACTCTGGCACTAATTTAAACCAAGACATCGATTGCCATAGAAATATAAAGAAGAAAAAGCCAAGTATCGCGATTATTGTAGTTGGCTTTTTTTCTAATGTCCCACGAAGTGCAAAAAGATCTGATACTTTCACGAGCTATTCTCCTTTATCCTGTTTTTTATCGATAGGTAAATTTAACTCTTTGTCAAACCAACAATAATATCTGAATCGCAAGATCTTTTATAGTTCTCCTCAAGTTCCTTAATCATAGCATTTTTAATCCATTTTCTTTTGTCTATTGACACTGGCATAAAGCTATTGTATATGTTTTCTACCAAAAAACAAGCTATTGTAGCGCTATTGTCCTCTGTAAACTCCAATTTAGCTGCAAGCAGTATCTCGTTGAAAAATTCCTGTATATCCTTATTGTTACCTTGTCTGAATATCCTATGTAATTGTCTTCTTAGCGTATATACTTGTAGCATCTTAATTATGTTTAGCATTATTTTTTCTCACTTTCCAGCGCCATTGAGATTCTTCACTATCAGGATTTTGCTCTAATATCCCAAATGTGGTTAGCCCTTCAAGAAGACGTATAATTTCTATAGATAAAGGATTGTCATTATTATAAATCCAGAATTTATTTTTAGGTAAACCACCTTTTTTGACATCTTTAAAAAATTCTGGAAAACCTGTTTTTTTTGCAACAAGAGCTATCTCTAACATAGCTATATCTATGTCAGTCCAGTCTTTTAAAGTTTCTTTTAATGAGGAATACTCTTCTCGCCACGGATTTACTATATCAGGACAGTTATATGCATTATTATGTCGCTCAGCAAGAAGTACCGCCCATCTCAAAACTTGTTCTTTAGAAGGAAAACAATTTTTATAATGTTTATTATCCTTAAGACTCCCATATTCCCCATCAAACAATACAACGAGTCTATCAGGGTCATCAATGTATGAAAACTCAAATTCTGTATAACAGGTTATTTCCATAAGATCATGGTAAAAGTTATACCAATCTTCTTGTTCTATACTTGCTTTGAGGATAGTTTCCCCATTGTCATATAACCTCATATATTTGTTTCCCGGTTTTACAGATAAGGGGAGTACTGATCAATGATAGCATTTATATCCTTGTCATCCATATTAAAATAATCAGCTATCTCCCATACAGAAGCTCCCATAAGATATAACTGGAGTATTTCCTCATAGACTTCTTTTTTATACATTACTGCTAAGCCTTTATTTAACATATCTTTTTCGAATTATTCTTTTTTGACCGTACCCATTTTTTGAAAGCATCCCGTTTCTTCGATCGTAAGCATTTTTTCCTTAAATTTTCCAATGCAAATAATTCTGGAGTGCTGGTTTTAATAAACTCTTCACCTGCAGTTTGTAATGCCTCAGAAAGCAATCCTATTGCAGAATTAAGAGCTTCAAGTTCTTTTATGCTGACAGTAACTTGCATAATTATATGAACCCTCACAACTCAATAATATTTTCCATAAGATTTACAAATTGAAGTGAGAAAGGGGCATCTACCCACAATCTCACATAACAAAGGGATAAACCAGGAATCTCACTATCAGGACCAAGAAAACTTCCATCAATACCACGTTTTTCAAGGCCTTCTGGGGTATTCTCTACCCCCTCAACCTCAAAACCATAGCTATGGTCATTTTCTATTTTCTTTATCCTATTGAAAGTTACTTCACCTACTACAGCTTCGATGTACATTCTGGAATCCTCAACTATTTAGTAGAGGGTTTGACCCCCTACTATACTTGTTATCGTGCTGACAGTTGCTTAGAGTATGATTAGTCTATATTACCCGTACCCATTCTTCAGGAACATCCCCAGAGATCATTGATGTTATATGTCCGTTTACACCATTTATGTTTCTCTTAGAAATATTCCCAATGATAATATGCTCACCAGAGCACTCAGCATAGATTCCTACGTTACACAGGGGGAATGCTCTATTATCCCTCCCACTACTATACGTATGATTATTAGCATGCGTAGCTATAGGTAAATTAGGATTATCTAATAGTATCTTTGCTAAATCATGTGAAAGCATATTATTTCCTTAATTAAGAAGTTGAAACTCAGTACGCCTGTTTAAAGCACGACCAGTTTCAGAGTCATTGCTTGCCACAGGTTTATCAGGACCATTTCCAACTTCAATGAAACGATTGATATCAAATCCATGTTGTTGTATCATATACTGGACCGCAGCACTCGCTCTTCGCTGCGAAAGAGTCTTATTGGCGACAGCTCCACCGATGTTGTCAGTATTACCCTCAACCCTTACACGTGAGGCTCCAAAAGCCTTTAAAACAGGTACTACATCACGATCAATGGTGTATCGAGCTTCATCCCCGACAACAGCAGATCCTGATGGGAATACAATGCTCACGGTCTTTGAGGCAAAAGCTTCAGCCTTAGCTTCAGTAACAGTGGCTTTGGTAAAGGTTTGGGAACCTTCAGCTTCATGCTCTACACCAGAAAGATTGATCAGTCGGAGGATACGAGTATCCGAAATAAGTCTCCATGCCGGAGGATTTTCTGAAATAACCCCAACCTGTTTGAATAGATTACTCATTTTCATGTACAACTGTTCACCTGATACACAAGCACTACAGCCATCGATATTGAAAAAGCCTTTATTGTCCCCAAAGGTGCAAAGACGAACATTATTGATAGCATTTGCGCAGAAAACGGCATCTTGACCAAGACCCCGAGCAAGAATATCCGCAGCATTACGTTTTGCATCTGGAGAAGAATTGATCTCGGCAGCACCACGCAGCCAGCCTTCTACTACTTTACGAAGTTTATCTTCATTACCATCGATGTAAGATTCCTTTGCATAAAATACGTCCGCAATGATATTTGTAGCTTCTTTAGTTGTCTTTAATTTTTTCCAACCAGGCATTTTCTGGACTACATCATCATCATCTGGACTCCATACAACCGCAGCATCGACACTTCCTGATTTAGCCATGGCAGCAGCGTCTATGGCAGATTTAACTTGTACGAGCTCAACATCACGAAAGGTCATATTATTAGCTTCGAGTAACCAAAGGATAAAAGTATGTGAAGGAGTACCGTAAGCAACCGCAATCTTTTTACCTTTAAGATCATTAACTTTTGATATGCCAGGACGAACGACGATAGCATCCCCACCTCGAGACCAGTCCGCCTGAAAGATAATTTTAGGATTAAATTCTTTAAGCGCAACTGCCTCTACTGGGAAGGCATCTGCTGTAATCCATTGAAGATTTATATCATTTGATTTCCATGCTGCCCTGGAAGCGTCAAAGTCATCCATGAGAACGAATTCTACAAGGATGCCATATTCCTTAAAATATCTGGATTCTTTTGAAGCTTTGAATCCTCCGTTGAAGTACTGACCACCGGCATAGCCTCCCCAAGTAACAACACCAATTTTGACTACATCCTGAATTTCAGATTTATTGAGCTTAGGGCCTGCAACAGAAGCAGTAGCCCCATCTTTTTTTGGAGCAATTTTTTCGATTGCTCCAGAGTCGTTCAGATACTTGATACCAAAAAATGCTATAGCTGCTATAGCGACTAACCCTATAATTTTAGGTAGGGGCTTAACTTTTGTACGTGCCATATATGGCTCCTTTTTATTTTTATGTGAAAAATGTTACTTGTTAAAAAGATTACTATACTGATTCGCCCCTGGCTGCTCCGCAACGAGAGGTCTATCGATGTTCAGGATATTATCAGGATTATTGGCGTCAGCAATGATTTTAACTTTATCATCACCAAGTAACCAAGAATCTGCATCATGTTCCCATTTTTCGAGCATCTCCAGACCCTTTTCCTCGAACACCCCATTTTGGAGATCCACACCATCAAGGAAATTTTGACTAACTTCCATGAAACGTTCCATTTCTCCAACTTTGGTATCAAGATCATTCGCCATGTATTCAAGCGTTTGCTCAAATATAGCTCTTTTATCGCTATTACCGTTTATGACACTCATAGCTGATTTCATAGCACTATGTGCCGTACGGACAGTCTTCCACTCAATTTCCTTCATTTTAACAGAATCTTCAGTATCTTCAATAAGAACACCACAATTGACAAACATCTTAGAAAGGACCCTATAGATCATTTCAATTTTTGTATATAACTCTTGAAATGTCCGATTGCTTTCCTGAAGTCTTCCGGCTTTCCGGCTTTTTAGCATAACCTGAGCTTTCATACGGTTTTGATCGTCAGTACTACCGGTTTTACTAATCTGCTCTTGAGCTCGTTTTGCAAGACCCATATTATTCTTCATGCTCTCATCATTTTCTTTGATTGTTCGGGACAATCCTGACAAGACTCCCCGTAATTTACCAATCTGCTCATCCATTTTGGCATGACTGACTTTTAAATCATCCACGTAATCCTTCAGGATACCAATGGGGTCAATAGTGATGAAGAAGCTAGTTATCCATCTCATAGTACTTTGAAAGATAAAGGAACACATAGCACGGAATCTTGGATTCATCAGGATGGAGGCTACCACTACTATCCCAATAACATAGGCTCCAAGAATCATGGTGTTTTGCGCTGCCGCAACCAGGGCTGCACCGAATTTCATCATGATAAGAAGACCACCAAAGATACCACCGGCTGCGAAGAGCAAACCGGTTTTACCCTCTTTTTTATCCCAGAAGGATTTAACCTTATCAGGTATCTGATTATCTACCACTAAAAACCTCTTTTCTCTTAAAATTTAAAATATTGTTAGCTATTATTTTTAGGATATTTAACTCGGTGTCAAGGTAATATTTACATCTATGGAATAGCTACTTGAATCATCATCATCCGATATTTCAATACCAAGTTCCATTTTTGTACCATTATATTATTCGTTAATTAGGGATATACTGATTGAGCTTAGCTTTGTCTCCATTAATTTTATCTACAAATATTTTCAAACAGGCAGCAAAGTCATTCTGAATCTTCTGAATTTTTATTTTATCTTCAGAAGCTTCATTGAGAATAGCAGTCTTATTCGAGGCGAGTTCATTTATCTCTTGCGTAAGTTTATTAATAAGATTAGCTTTTTCCGATATTGATGTATCGATAGTACAAACAGATTCCTCTTTACACATAACAGTAGTCTTAATCTGCTCTGCCACCATAATGGAAAATTTTTTGTCTTCTTCGACTAATACCGCTGTATAATGATCTGCGGTATCAAGCAGCTTTTGTTTATTTGCATTCATAGCAGCTGCAGTTGCAAATGCTGCCTGATATCTCATCTGTTCTGAAGGGATTGATGCAGCCATACTATCAATGACTCTGGCAAATTCAAAATAATCAAAACCGTCAAGATTAGCATCTTCCAGAGCTTTTGAAAGACTGGCAATTATGGCTTGATCAGGTTTACCCGCAGATACATCTACCGGTATCGTCTGAGTAACAGGGGCTGCAGGTGTTACATTTGGAGATTCTATAGCTTTTTCATTTTTAGACTTTTTTGAAGATTCTCCAGTTCCATCTTCTTCAGTTTCATAAAATAAACCTTTAATCGCTGACCAATTCATAGAAGCTCCTTAATATAAAACGTTTTAAATCTAAACTTGATTATTTAAAAAGATCTTTATAGTAGCATCAAAATCTAAGTTCTGTATATCTTCACTATACAGAATTCTCTTGTCTGTATCATCATTTACAAGAGTGGCTACTTCACCGCTATTGTAAGCTTCGACGAAAAGACTTTTGTTATTATTTTTAAAACTAAGGTATACCCCATTTTCTTTAGTACAAGCTACTGTGGTAGAAATTAACTCGTAGCTATTGAAAAGTTCATGGCAGATTCGGACAGCATTTCTTTTGGCTGTTGAGTTAGGAGGCTCGATGCCTTCTTCGCCCCAATGAGATGGGAGAACCAGAGCATTAATCTTGAGACATGCTCGATTTAAAAAATCTTGTTCAGTCGTGCTAAAATCAAGCTGTTTCTCCCAGTCTGGAGTAAGCATGTCTTTTAGGGCTTCAATACCCAATTTTCTTTGTGGCAGATTTTTGTCTTCTTTTATTCTGGAAATTAATTCATCTTCTGTTATAAGCCCTTTTTCAATGAAAAGTCGATATAAGGTATACTGACCCGCTAGGCAGGTATTAATATTCTCTATGGTTTTCTCCATGAATTTGAGCATCATGGTATCTTTGCGAGAATTCATCTGAAGTTACCCCCGTAGTCAACTTGTATGACATATTATATAATTTGTACGTAGAAATATACATTTTACGTACAAGAAGGCAAGGGATATCTGACAGATACATTATATTTGTTTTAAAAATATACTATAGCAGTAAATAACAACTTATAGGGGGACATTTCGAGGGGATTTATCCTCGAAGTTCTCCTGAAGCTTTATAGATAGTTCCTGGTCTATTAAGATACTTTGAGTATTCTTAGATATTTCACGGGATTTTTGACGAGCTTCCAAATCGTCCAGAGCCTCAAAGGGAAGTCTAATGGTCAAAAGATATTTCATACTTTACTGCTCCGTTGGTGGGGATGTAAATCTGATTCTTTGCGAGCCGATACAACCTACAGTACCATCCTTTTTTTCGATTAAGGCATATGTTTCTAAGCCTTCTGCATTATTTCCCTCAGAAAAGAATCCATGAAAAAAACCTTTTTTAATATCCTTGGGAACACAGAAATTAACGCCACCAAAAAAACCTTGCTCGCAATATTCAACTTCTCTCATATTATACTCCCGTATATTCTCGTGTACCTATAGTGTTAAGGCATTGCTGATATGCGTGATCCATCTTATTATCTGGTATTTTATCAATAGATACATACATTTGATTAAAGACAGCTATTTCTTCTTGTGTGCATTGATTGAGCAATTCTCGAAGTTGTTCTCTCTTAAATTTATTTGCTTTATCATTAAGAATACCCATTATATCCCCTTAAATAAATGCCCCCACCTGGACTCGAACCTGAGTTGTCTATTTAATAAACATGTATACCTAATCCACTATACTATATGATTTTTAATAGGTAAAAAGCGAGTATCCCACTCTTTTTTTAAAAAATCACATAAGGCATCAACACGTTGTTTTGCATAAGTGTCATTAACTCTTATTTTCATTGTACCATAAACGCTGCTTCGATAAGGTTTTTTTCGTTCACCAATTTTTTTTACAAGTAGTATATCTGAGCTATTAATCTTTAAGACAGAAGCCCAGTATGCTATTAAAACTTGGGGGTTTTCTCTAAATGTTAGAGAATAATAAATCTTCTTATCTGAAAATCTTCTTATATAAGTTAAAAAAAGCTTAATAGTAGATGCATCGGTGTTTGTAAATTCAACGACATTCTGAGTTCGCTTATATCCCTCAGCTATAAAAATTACAACAAAATCTCTGAGAGAAGGATCAGACAAGAGCTTATCTGCAACTAATGCTACTTCTCTATAGGCTTTCTCTCTTAACAAGGCATATTTCTTAGATAACGCCTCTGAAGCTAATCTTCTGGTATTAGGAGACCACCCTTGTTTACCATCTGGTTTTAATAACTCTTTTATCCAGTAGTATACGGTAGATTTACTCCTACTTAATTTTATACAGATTTCATTTAAACTATATCCCAATTTTCTAAGTTCTATAGCCTCTTCTTTATCTATCATAGGCACCTCCAATCTATAGCTCAAGATAGTATAAGTCTTAGGTTCAAGTCAAGTATTTTAAAAACCATGAGCTACAAGTTTAGGCTGCTTTTTCTACTAAATAGGCGCTACAAGATTCGAACTTGTAATCTTCTGATTCGTAGTCAGATGCTCTATCCAATTGAGCTAAGCGCCTGTAATTTATTTCCCTATTAATATCTTTACTATATCTTCTCCTCTATACCCAATTGAGCTATGGGAGCTTTATGACTTATTTAATTATAGGATAAGCATATATCAATTATATGCTTAGTAATTTCATTACAGTGTACATTAAAAAATTCAATAGCTTCTTTAGAGGTTTTGAATCTCTTTCCATAGGAAAGATCGTCATTTCCCATAAGCATAAGAATATAAGGTTTCATAGTATAGTCAATGTCATTAACCATATAATTGGTAGAACAATAAAAAAAATGGCATGCTATATAATTTTTACCAAGATATTCTAAGGATTTAACACAACCATCATATGTAGGTCGAAATCCCAAGAATTGATGATGATCAAAACTTTTCCATCCCTCTGACAAATAATTAATCAGCTGTATAAAAGGATCCATTATAACACCAATACTCTTAAGTACATTAAATAGACGCTACAGAATTCGAATCTGTGACCCTCTGGATGTAAGCCAGATACTCTGCCAACTGAGCTAAGCGCCTGTAATTTCCTCACTTACTAATATCCCTACCACATCCTCACCTCTATACCTAATAGAACTATCGGGATACATCTCTTTTACCTTTTTTGCCAAGTCTCTTCCACGAGTATTTAGCTCATTTGCCATTTCTTTCTGGAAGAAGTAGTTATGGGTTCTATGACAATTCACTTCATAAAATCTTAACCAAGCATTGAATTCTCTAATAAGGTGGTCTGGAAGAGACAGCTCATCATAGCCCACCATTACCAGACCATAGTCTAAAATACCTGAGGATATAAACTCAGGTGTAATAATAAGATTCAAATGTCTCATAATATTCAATGGAGCCACTTCGGGAATTAGAATCCCGAACCTTTCGATTACGAATCGAAGGCTCAACCAATTGAGCTAAAGCGGCCTAAATCATAAAGTTAAAAATTGCACCCGCCCAGATTCGAGCTGGGGACCCTCGTCTTAAAAGGACGATGCTACTACCAACTGAGCTAAGAGAGCATAAAAAAGAAAAAGCCCCAGACTCTTTCGAATCGGGGGCTTTTTCTTAAAAATACAGTGCGCGTATCTTTTAGACAATAACCCCCGTATAGCGACGACGTTTCGTTACTACTCGCTTGACTACTACTTTAAGGGCTGTTATCATAATGTTCTGTATCATGTTGAAAATATACTGCTATTGAAAAAAAAAGTCAAGTACTTTCTTTTTCAGCGAAGGTTGGTCCTGGTTCCTTAAGGATAATAGCCTCAACATCCTTCTGGAGTATTGCGTATACGCCATTTCCAATAGCTACTTTTGAACCGGAGTTAATTATAATGCGAGTACCACTACTAACTGTACCAAAACCTTCCGAAAAATCCTTAACGATACTCTCGATACCCTTGCCTACAGATTCTACACATTCACCAAGTTTATTTAGTGCGTCATCAAAGTGGCTACTCATCTTGACCATCCTTACTTTTAGGTTTTAACTTTATATAGAGTGGGTTTGGTACCTGCCAGTACCGGATCATTTGGGTTGCCCCCGGTATCTTACCTTCACGACATAACTTACGTACATACCCAGCACTTAATCCTTTCAGCTTAGCAAATTGACTTGGTTTTATCCAAGGCCATTCTGGGCTAATAGGTATAGAATTATATTTGATATGTGGCATTATCTGAATACTACTATAAGCAGGATCCAGCGATAAATTTCGTAATACTTTTTAGATGGTCAAAAGCTAATTCAGGTAGATCATTAAATTTGAAATATCTAATCTCTTTTGCATCATCATTTGCTTCTGGTACACCCGTATAAGACACCACCAGGTACACATGATCAATAACATGCCCTCGAGGATCTCTGTTAGGCTCAGAGTTTACACAAATAAGTACTAAGGCTTCTGGGAGGGTTTCTAAGGAAGTCTCTTCCCTTAGCTCCCGAAGAGCAGCCTCTTCAAGAGATTCCTCACCACAATTAAGAAACCCTCCTGGGAGTGCCCACATGTTTTTAAAGGGGTCATGTTTTCTTTTTATTAAGTATAAGCCTTCATTGTCTGACACAATTAAACTTGCAGTGGAGGCGGCATTTTTAAATTCAAGATTTTCTGGCACGGGCATTATTCTCCTCAATTTTAATTTATTTACATATGGGACGTGAGGGAATTGAACCCCCGACACTCGCGTTATGAGCGCGGCACTCTAACCAACTGAGTTAACGTCCCTTATATTATTAATAGTATCCTTTTGCTTTAATCTCTAATTTTAAGACTTTTGCAATTGCTATGAGATATTCAAGAGTCTCCGATATATGACTTAACCTATTATTATTTAAGTAAACTGCAACAAAAGCTTTAGAAATCCTTGTAATAGTTAAATAACGAGTATTTCCATCTTTATCTGTAATTGGTAAATCTGAAAATAATTGTACATCTATTTTAGGATGCCTATATTTAAGATTGATAATTTGATGAACATGGTCCCCTTCAATATCTATATATGCTCTTTGAAAAAAGAGCTGAGATTTCATCTTAGCTACACATAATAGGGTAACCATCCAAAATCCAAGAGCAAAACATATAGCACAGATTTCCTGTATATTTAAAGTACTATTCACCAACATACTCCTGTACTTATTAATTTTCGAATCTTCTTATAATTTCACTTCGGTATCGATGCATAGCATGTGAAAAAACTTTTCGACACCATTTGCAAGTAGGATTACTATCCTCATTCTTAATTTTTTCCTTTGCAGATGGACAGTAATCCCTGTTATCCCTACAAAAAGATTCAAATGAATCATATTCACTAAAATTTTTTAAAAATTCCATCATTTTGCCAATTTATTGAAGAGCTTCGGTATACTTCTTTATGGCTCTATATACCGTAGGTCCAGAGATATTAAGCTCATATGTTATTTTATAAGCACTTTTTCCTTCTAAATGGGCTTTAATAATTAGCGCTTTCTTTTCCTCAAGTAACTCATTTGATCTTATTGGAGGCACTCCAAGCTTTTTACAATGTAAATGTAAAGCTTGTCTTGTTACTCCTAATGATTCTGCTATTTTTGCATCAGATTTATATTGCCTTCTTTTTTGTAAGACATCCTGTTTAGTGATTAAACGTAATGGCCTATTCATAAGCTACTCCTATATTATTGTATATTCTATAATATACATAACTAAATTGAGTACGCAAGTAAAATAGTACAGGTTAATTTAATATTCTAATCAATTTTGAATCTTTTAATAAGTCATGCCAGATGCCTTTTGAGGAAATTAGCGTATCTTTTTCCCAGTCAGCCTCTACTCCATAAACAGAATAGCCTATAGGGCAATTATTTTGTGCTTCTTCAAAAGTGAGCCACACAGATCCTCCAGGATAAGTAGCATCACGACCTTTTTTATATGGACCTTCAGGATGTTGCTCAAGAAAGTACTGCTCGTAGGAGGATGTGTGACCAATTGTATATATCATTTTTCTAATTTTTTAGAATCTATAAATTTGTCTAAAGCCATAACTAAAGAATATGTAAACATAGCCCCTGCTATTCCAAACCATGGAGTTATTTCTATAGGATTATTAAAGATCCAAGCCCAACTATTATCCGCATATGATAGAAAAACCGAACTATGGTGTGCTATACCACCCTTATCAAAGGTAATATAAACCCATTGTGAAGCCCATGCTAAACCTGGGATCTTAGCGACCCATGAAACTGCTGCCCAATCCCATATAGCAGCAAAAATAGTGATAAAGGAGAACAATTTCAAATAGTGCTTTGTATCCCATCTATCCCAGGCATAGAAAAACAAAGGTATAGATATTACTGCATATTGAAGGGCTATGGATTTACCAGTTATCCCTGTAAAGTATATAAAAAACAATGTAATTGTAATATGAAAAATTTGAAATGCCCACTTAGTCCATTCATGAGAAAAATTAGTATTTTTCCATAATCTAAATAGACAATAAAAAAATGCCCCACATATAGGATAAAATATCCAATCCTCTAAGGTTAATAACCATTCAGGGCCCGTAACCGCCCAGGGAAGAAACAGCCATCCGGGAAAGAGTGGGTCATACTTTTCTATAAAGATACCCCAAGACCAACCGCATATTGATCCTATTAACATATGGGGGATAAATATCTTAATTTTAAATTTTGAACGATTAGAACAAAATAGATAGGTAGTAAGGGCGGTGAGAATGACAATAATAATAGGATAGCTTAAAGCAAGCACTTTTTGTAAGAAACTATTTGGTTTACCATCTTTTAAGGAGGAATCTAACGATCCTTCTTCTTTTAACTCCTTATAGCGCTCTTTATTTGAATTTAAATTCATATCTCCCTCTCTTAGCCCAGAGTTAGTGTAAGAGTTGTCCCTACCCCCTGAGTAGTAGAAAAATTAACTGGAATATCATATAGTTCCAATAAACCGATAGCTACTTGTAGCTTACTATTTATGAAACTTTTTAGTTTAGTGTCGAATCCTATCCCATTATCTGTAATAACTACTTTACTGTTATTAAACTTGACTGTTATTTCCGTCGCGGAATTTGCTACAGAACTTTCAAAAATTACATACAGAATAATAAGCAAGGTGTATGAATCGATGTCTATAGGCTTATTTGTTTGATCGACTAATGTTATATTAAATTTGTGCTTAGAAGTAGTAACTAAGGTAGTTTTAATAATTGAGATCATATGCCCGAAGTTAATGGAATTATCCTGGGCTAAATACCTAAGCCTTGTAATTAATATTTCCATTTTCTCTTTGGTTTGATTATCAAGATCTCTAATATAATAGAGCATGGGGGTAATACACTCAATTATCTGGTGCCTTACAAGATTATTTGTATCTATAATTATTTTTTTATATTTTTTTTCAGGACTAAGTAAAAACTTATTTTTTGTAATAAGTAAAAATATAACTAGTAATAGCATACATAGGGTATTAAGTATAAAGTTACTTGAAAATTTTAAAGAGCAAAGAGGTAAATAGATTATTACCTCAGAAATAATTAAGAACATTAAAGCTTTGTATATTCTAACTTTATCTTTTAGATATAAGTGCGTTACAAGAATACTTAAAAGTATTTGAATAAAATATCCAAAAAATAATTTTTCGGGATAACAAATGATTAAGAGTAGCATTATAATATTATCAGTATATATTCTTAATTCTAAAGATTTTTTGCTATTTTCAATAATTATGTGGTATATAGTTGTCAAGATATTGATCACGATTATAGAAAAAAGGATTATTTGAATAGTTATAGGATTATTAAAGCACAATAAAATACTCATGGCAATAATACAACCAAGAGGTGAATAATTTATTAAAGCATTCATAATATGAATTTATCCTGTTATTTTAATATTCTACAGTTTTTTAGTAAGAACCATGACACATATCAAGAGATATTTTTATTAATGTGTTATACATAACTAATTTAGATAAACAAGAAAAAATAGTTCCAAGGGGAGTCGAACCCTGTCTATAGACAATGGGACTCTAATTTTATTTATGAGTTTAAAAATGATTCCATAGAGCTTAGTTCTAACTCTGTTTTCTTGTCCTCGGAAAGTAACATCTCTAATTTAAGCTCAAAAGTTTTTAATGTATCTTCTTCAACTTTTTGTGAAAGAGCTTTTAGCTTTAATTGGATATCCGTGATCCAATCCTGGACAGTATATCCGCTGATAATAAGTACTTCGACACCTAAATCCTTCATGGATAACCAGTACATATTCAGTTTAATTAATAGAAAAGTTAAGTGATCCCTATTCAGTGTAAGTATATTGTACCGGACCCCGTCCAGTTCAATAGAGCAGTTTGTTAGGGAAACAAACTTAATTTTTTCTATTTTATTTTTCTTTTCTTGAATCATAGCCTTTAATGCTAAAACTTTTTTATCATTAGCTGTTCCCATGTAAAGTCCTCTTTTTAGTATTATTTTGTGTTATCATATAGTCTACCATTAATTAGATATCTTTTTCTGTAGAAGACTTTTAGATCCCTACATAGTTCTTCAATAGTATTAAAATTCTTATTAAGATTGTAAGACCACGTAAAACATGAGTAATTCTTATATTTGTTAACACGAAATTCTATATAATTACCCGATATAATAGTGTAGAATTGCCCATAATTATTCTTAGCTAACACTTCTGTAAGTTCTGCCAAGGTATACTCAAAAAACTCTGTTTTTGGTGGGTCTATCGGAGAATATATAATATTTTTTTCTATAATATCAAAAAACTCCACATAGTTATCTATACAAGCCTTATCTATTATATCAATAAAACAGTCTCCTAAAGATTTAAATGTTCTTACACTCTTACTATCTTTTTCCAAGAAATAGTAATGTTTACCAAAATTTTTACCTACTTCGTATGCTTCAAATTGTGTGTCCTCATGTCTGTCAAATCTCCCCATATAAACCATGTCCAAGCTATTCTTATGCTTGTATGTTGCTCCTATGACAAGTTCTTTTGACGAGATCTTACTTCTATTATGCCTTAAATCATTAAGCTTCACCATTGCTGCATAATCTGGACTTGATGTGGGTACTAATAACAATTCTGTCCCGCTCCACCCATAGACAAAATCACCTTCAAGACCCTTACCTCTAATGGAGTTGGTATTTTCCAATATGTATAGTAAATTGGATACAGTTATCTCAAATTCGAAGTCTCTGGGATCATACACCCGTACATAGGTGTTCCGGACATTCCAATCGTATTTATGCCCACCCACTTTTTTATTTAAGACAAACCCACTTGTAGGAGCATTACCAAATTCAGCTGGATCTATTTCATGTTTACGCCAGTAATTCCATGAGTTTTCTTTTCGAAGTACCCCTTTTTCATCATAGTATATGATATAAGCTAATTTCTGAGTGTAGGTATCTGTTCGTTCCTGGAATCCTACCATAATTTTCTTAGGAATAAAAATATTATTCTCCACAAAATCTCCATATTATATGTACAGCTTAGGATAATTAACTCTTGAATATCCAGTTTACTATTTTATCTCGTTCTCTCATAGAAGGTGCCCAAATATCCCTAAGAGCTTCTATTGCAGTTAAGCTGCCGGTACCAGTATCTGATGAGAAAGATAGAATGTCCATTATCTGAGTTTGTATACCATTTGTTATCAATGTGGAAGGACCAATTTCTACAAGGATCATCCCAGCTCTTCTATCCGATCGAGAGCCATACATCTGAAGTGTGAGGAGTTCTGGATCTTTCAAGGTACTTTTCCAAGATTGTTCTGAGGAAAATTTATCTAAAATTTTATACTGGCTGCTTTTATCTAGCATTTGATAATGCCTAATATGGCTTAGTTTTAAATTAGTAATAATATCATGCTGTAGTGTCATAAAGATACCTGTAAAAAGATCCCTAACTGATTCAAAGTAAGGGGACAAAGAAGAGGATATCTCGAACTTATCTCCCGTAGCAGTGATAGAACACCAAGGTAATTTAAATTGCGTTATCTGACTACTAATTATATCTACTTTTGCTCCCGTGCTATCTGATTTAGAGATTAAATCAAGTCCCCTCAACCATTCCGGAATCACTATGGAAGGATTAAATAACCCAGTACAAGCTATAACTATTGTTTCAATCTCTAATTGTTTCAACTGTACCTTCTTTACTTATCAAATTGGTGCCCCGAGCCCGAATTGAACGGATAACATCAAGCTTAGGATCTTCTCCACTGAGCTATCAGGGCAAATATCTTTAATTTATTTACTTTTATCTTATATTTTACGTTCTGAGGATAAGTTTATAATGCTATTACAAGCTGACCTAACTAAGTCAAAAGAGCTATTATGAGCACGTGAAATAGGGATACTATTTAGAGGGATCTTTACCAAGCATGTCGCATGGCATACCTTACAAGGTTCTTTTTTTGGAGACCCATTTTCTTCTAAGACATTATTATAACCCAGACCATTGCATGCCTCACAGTCTATGTATGCAAATTTACTATCAATATATCTACATGCCATTTTTTACTCCTTAATAGCTTTTTCAATCATAAAAAAGTTCCATATCTCAAGAACACCTAACCCAGAAGAATGCGGGTCGTGTACCATAATTCCATTTTTAAAAACTACAGCGTGCCCACGTTTAACACCTCGGGGACTTGATCCATTCACAATGTAATACCCATCGATGCCAATAGTATATGAGAGGGCATCCTCTTTTGTACCTGTACCCAGAAATTCATACCCGTTCTTAAGAAGAAATCTCCACAGAACACTAAACCACTCTGACTTAGGAGTCTGTAAATCGGGGATCTGCTCTAAGGATAATTCCATAATCGAGGCTAAACATGCTGGAAAGCAATTTCCATGTATACCCACAGTTTCATCACTTACAATAGTTTGATAGATAGGGATCATAGGGTAAATTCATTCTAATTAGGTTTTACACAAGAGGGATTTACAATTCCCCACACAGATAGATAATTTCCCAATACCTGTGGGTATATTATATCAGTTTTAATATCCGAGATAGACCATACACCACCATAATCGATCATTTCCCCAACACGTTTAATCCCTACAATGATAAAAAGTTTACCTCGAAGATCTTCCCCATTTACATGGCTATCACAAGAAACTAAGTCCCCAAAGTGTAAGCGGTTCATCTTATCTTCTACCCCTTTTTAAAACCTGGATGTAATCCAAGGCTTTTTCAAGTTCAATAGTAGATAATCCTTCAATCTCTTCATTAAGATTTTTCAGGATATTATCTTTAGGTCTATCGCCCTCTAAATCCTCAACACTACAATTTAAAGCTTCTGCAATTACAGTCAAATTTTCATAGGAGGGTATTCTTTCTCCAAGCTCCATAAAGCTGATATACCCCTGGGTATAGGATGTTAACCGTGAGAGTTCATCCTGGCTGATGCCTTTACGTAGTCGAATAGCTTTAATAGGGGATTGGTTATTCAAACTTTTTTCCAGGCAGTAGTTTTAAAGTCATGATCCCTGAGAAATGATCAATATTCCTAACAATAAAGTTGCTATCTTTTACCCTAACAGTTTCTCCCTGTTGAAATACTTTATCAAGTCGAGAACTATTCCCAGTCCTGGCTGCATCATCCAACATTTCCTTAAAATGACTTCCAGTAACTTCATCAAAAGAACCTCTGTTATTATCCATGTTAATCCCTTATACTATATATAACTTATGAAATAGTTAAAAAGAGCGGGGGACGGGAATCGAACCCGCAACAGTCACCTTGGAAGGGTGGGGCTCTACCAATTGAGCTACCCCCGCTTATTTTCTTTTTTAATTTCTTTTTTGTTTTTCTGAAAATCTTCTATCTCTTTTTTACCGAAGATATTGTCAAAATTCTTATCAAATTTTTTCTTATCTACTTTTCGATAATCATCGCCTTTACCTGCTCCCATATATCTCCTTAATCATTTGAACCGCAGTCGCAAGAGTCTGAGCTGTCACAAGAACTTGAACTATCATAGGAACTTGAACTGTCATATGAGCTCGAACTATCTTGTGAACTTAAGCTGTCAAACGCACTTGAAGTAGAATCAATACTCGAAGTATGCTCTATACTAAAAGTACTCAAAGAATCTGGTACAGACTCAGAATGTGACACACATTCACAACAAGGAGTAATTTCATCATTAACAACATCACAACAGCCAGAGTCGCTTTGATGCCCTATTTGAATACCACCATCTATATAGGGGGTTTCAATAGTATCACCCTCAATAGGCTCGAAGATTAGTTCTTCAAAATCATATATAATGGGGTATATTAGTTCACGGAAGGAAAAATCTGAAGACCCACACCCAGGACAAAAATGCTTTTTAAATATAGCTCTTAATGGTTTTTTCTTTTTACCCTTAGAAAACTTATCACATGAATTGCATTGATACGCCATGTTGCCCCCAGAATATTATTTAGATATGTTATATGTATATATAATATACTATTTAATCATCATAAGATACATTAGGATCATAATCATTTTGGATATCTATTAAGTCTTCATCAGATATACCAGGATCATCCTCAATACCGTTTTCCAGGATATCATAACTACCGCATTCAGGGCACTGATGCTCTCCGAAAGTATCCTCAGATAAGTCCTTCACATTAAACTTGTAATTACAACTTTGACAATCATAAGCCATGATACTTATACCCTTGTTGTTAAATGGAGTAATAAGTAGGAATTAATCCCTATAGGATCACTTCAGCAGAGTGATACTCTATTTTTAACTATTCCCATAATAAGATCATAAATAATAGCTATATAAAAAGATTATTAGATGATAATTCTTTTTACACACTACAAAATGTCCTGATCTTATCCCAATTCTCCTTTGACTCCGTAGTAACACTTATAACTTTTCTATCTCTTAATTCATCAAAAGTAAAAACATAAGCGGTGTCATTTATTATATCATATCCAATCAAAAAATCCAAATCTTCTTTATTGTACTTTACGTGTTCATTGTGTCCTTTAGTACGACGATTTTTTATAAAGGGGGTAATATTGTGCTTATAAAGGCATTTAACCTGAATTTTTATAAACTTATCTATACCTATATTATAGGCTATCATATCAATCCTATTTCCACTGAATATTGAAGAGTAAACATGGTAGTTGTGTATTAATAACCTATAAAGTATTGCCGCTTCAGCAATATTCCCTTTAATCTCCTTACTATACCTACTATCTTCTATCATATCTTTAAATTTAAATTGTTCATTCCATAAAAGATTTCTTTTTACTCTCACGGTATTGTTGGCTTTTACTCTACCTTGTTCCCGTAAAGAAATCAATGTTTCTTCACTTATAGGGATTCCCTTCAGATACTTAGTAACAGAGGATTTAGATATATTTAATATTGTACCTATTTCTTCAATGGTTTTTTGTTGTACTCTAAGTTTTATAATTTCCTCAACAATATCTACATTGAACTTCTTATTGTCTGATATTAGGTTACTCCTCTCTCCTTTTCCTCTAATAAATAAGTGGTCAGGGTTACAGCACCGTGCATTATTACATAATTTTCCCACCACCATATTCTCAGGTATAACTCCTATAGTACCCTCATACACTAATCTGCTTGTAGTTACATTTTTTTTATTATATCTTACAGAATTGCCATAGATAAAGCATCCATTTATATCTTTTCTACAATTATTAAGTATGTGGACTACCCATTCTTTATCTGTTCTTAACTTTTCGATCATATCCTTTACCTTTATTGTTAAAACGCACTATCAGATAATATTAAATTAAAGCATTCATCTTTAAGTTTATTTAATTTGTATAGATCATCCGTAATAAAAAATGGTGCCCCGTGCAAGGCTCGAACTTGCGACCCCAAAATTAGAAATTTTGTGCTCTGGTCCAACTGAGCTAACGAGGCAGAATCTATAACAACATAATAGCGTGTCAAAGTAATTTAAAGTAAAAAATAAATAGTCCTATGGGAATTCGAATCCCGGTTACATGCCTGAAAAGCATTAGTACTAACCACTATACGATAGGACCGTAAATAAAATTGGAGCCGAGAGTGGGAATTTCACCCACAATGTTGATCAAGCGGGATCAGCCGCCCATTACCTATTGCAAGGTTCCCGGCATAATATATAAATAGTCCCAAGGAGAATTGAACCCCTGTATCTGGAATGAAAATCCAGTGTCCTAACCACTAGACTATGGGACCATAATTATCAAATATCTATGTGCTTTTTAGAATGGTCAAAATGTCAAAGATCAAAGTGTATACAAAAAAAAGAGCCCCTTCAAGATCTTATCCTGAAGGGGCTCTTTATATTCTACTTTAAATAATACCCAATCAGGACGATATAATTATTCGTTCTCCTCTACCTTCGCCTATCCCTGTGGTCCTGATTATTGTATTTGTTGTTTTCATAATGTTTAATATAGCATTAAATAGCTGTGGTGTCAAATTATTTTTAAAAATTAAATCTTAAAATGACTTTTTTCATTTAATTTCTTTTTAATCTGTGCTAACCCTTGCAAGGCTTCCTCAGGGGTCTTATTTACCCTATTGGGAGCATTCCTACGCCAGGTAAGGTCCACCCTATGCTCGTAGGCATCCTTAGCAGCATCAAGTATCTGTGCATCCGTTAGACCCTCTATAGGTCTTTGTCCATGATCACCCTCATTTATTGCTCCCCGCATTATCTCTACTAATTCCTGGCGGGTATAGATACTTCCAGGATCATCTGCATTAAGATATTGATGGTATAAATTTCTTAGCTCTTCATCAATAGCATAACCTTCGGAGGTAGAAGGAGTACCAACATGAAGATCCTCCTCACTTACGTTGTGATCCCCCTCACTCACTAATTTAGATAATTCAGTTTCAAGATGATTGATCTGACTTTGGGGGGCATGCCTATTATAAGCATCTTCTAATTGCTTCTCTATTTTATCATACTCAGTATCAAGAGTATTTGCTAATAGGTCGATATTAAATGCCTCTTTGATAAGGCCAATAGCCTCCAAGCGATCGGCTATGGAATCCAGCATATATGAAATTTTACTATTCACAATAATACAAACTCTTTATTTCTGAAAAATAATAGGGGGAGAAAACCCCCTAAAAATTACCAGGCTTCAATAGCACTTGTTTGAGCACCTGTAGAAAAATCTACTAATACTCTGGCATGATCTCCATATCGAATACAGACATCTGTATCTGAAAGATTTTGAGATACTGAAACTGTACTTGTTCTACCAATGTGTCTTTTCCCTGGTCGAGCCCAGAATTCAACTGCAGCGGATCCTGAAGCATAAGAGGTATCTGATGAGCCACTATAATCAATTCCATACATTACAGCTGCATTATAACAGAAGTTAAACAAGTCTTGTCCTGATGTATTAGCATTGTTTATAATATTAAGTGCCGCAAGATTTACCCCAAATTGACCACTTAAACTAAGAGCCTTGTTTCCTCGGGTTAAAAAGTCTGATTGAGTAGCATAGTTATTATTACCACTGTATGCAGTAGTATTTACTACAAAACTCTCGAGTAGATAATAATCTCTACTATCCAATAGGGATGGATGCAAACTTGGATTAAATGTCGTGTTAGGGTAGCTTACATCATTTGCTGTTCCAAGAATATGATCCATATTCCAGGCATTTGCAAAACAAAGCTTAGCATTGCTCTTTGATCGCACATGAAGGATACATGTGTTCAGGGCATCTCGAGATACTCCATAATCATAACCAGCTTCATCAAGAAAAATACCATGTACTGCCAAAGCATCCCACTGGTCAACTTTTGTCTGAAAAGTGCCTATAGCTTGATTGGCTGAGACATATCCATAGATTACTGCATCAGGTTTAAGAGCCTTTATTCGAGCGATAATGATTGAGGTATTTGCAAAATCTGGGTGAGTTGGGGCTTCAAGGCCGTCTCCGAAGACAAATACATCATACTTCGCCATATCAAGCGCTACAGCTTCATTTGCCCAGCCATTTATTGCGCTATTAAATGAATTTAAATACCCATAATATACTAGCATATCTTTTGGCTTAGCAGCCATAATAGTCTCCTTAAGTATAATAATGATAGAATAGATATTAGTACTTTATTACTAATACCATAGATAGTTATTCTTCAAAAAAAGAGTAATCCACTTCTTTCGCCAATTTTTCGCCAATTTTAATAAACTCTGGGATGTATTTTATACCATCGAGTTTATCGATCTTTTTTGGTATCCCAAATTCTTGAATTCTTTGAGTAGTAAAACCTGATTTATCCAAAGAAAGAGTTTGTAACCAGGCTTCATAAGTTTTGTCTGATTGCGTTCGAGCTAATCCCCCACTGGCTAAATTAAGGTAAAAGGCAGTTTCTTGAAAATTGCTAAATTTACTACACTTCTCAAATGTATTTCCTTTAAAAGAATCCCCGCAACCTAAGGAGATGATATGCACAGGTTCCTTTCCTAACCAGCCTTGTCTACTGGCTTCAATATACGCCTGCATAGAAGGATCAACCATGTTTCCACAGCCACCATCCCCCCATACACCCTTATTTACTATATCCACAGTTTTACCAAAATAAACTGGAGCGGATACCGATCGTACTATTGCTTCTGTTAAGTTTATCTGACCATCCTTCTCTTCCCATGATTTGAAGAAATGTGTCAAGCCATCTATGTAGCTTAAACTGGTACTAAAAAACTTTGTTCTACAATGAGACATAAGCATATCTTTAAGGGACGAATCAAGGAAATCTCTGATATCCGCTATATCATACAATGGTTGTAGAAGAGGAATCCTTAATCTTTTTTTAAAGATAACCAAAAAAGCTGAGAGCATCGTAGGGCTTAGTTTCTCAGCAGTCATTTTTCCGGAACTTAAAACTCCTCCAACTGCCGCCCCAATAGAGGTTCCTACGATAAGATCAAAAATCTCATAGATAGGCTTTCCAAGGCGTTGTTCCATACTTTTAAGAACCATAAGAGGTATGGTACCTAATACGCCACCACCATCAATACTAAGTATACGTTTCATATTCTTAACCCTTTCAAATAGTTATTATCATGAAAGAATTAAGAATATTAATAGATTAGCTATAACTTATATTATTTATGAAGGATTAATTATGAACTTAATATTTATAGAAGATAAAAAAGATGATGGTTATCATATGGTATACCCTGGTTCTCTCACAGATAAACCACGTCAGGTATTTATGGACCCCTTCTCTGAAGGGAACTATGCGGGAGATGCCCTGCTTGTTGATTGCCACTATGTTAGTGGTCTGGAAGATTGTAAGGATCTTGAAAAGAGATTTAAGTCCCAACTAGAAAAGATACAGGAAAAGCTAAAAATATCCCCTAAAGACATGCACTGGAACATTAGACTAAAATATACTAAGTATTATATCTCAGAAGTGCAGAAGTATGCTATGCAATTAAGGCTACATTTATGCCTTGAAGAGTTAGCTCAATAAAACTTTAATAGCTCTATATCAAGCATCCACTGTTTAGCGCTTCGTGCTTTCCACTGCATAAAGACTGCCTTTTTTATTTCAAGGGCAGTATCGATGCTTAACCTATTTATCTCAATAAATCTTCCAAAAGCTCGCACACCATTACCTCTTACATTGGCTAACCCTAAGTGCTTTACTTCATGGCATAGCGGACATAGAGCCTGGAATCGATCCAGCTTTTGAGTTAAATTTTCATCATCATAAACCCATATTTCATGACAGTCGACAGGATACCTAAAGCCTCTTCCGCTACAAATAGTACATTTATAACCAGCTTCCTGATATATCCTCTTTCTAATTATATCCCACTGTTTTGTCTTAACATTGCTTCTTACATTGGAATACCAGCAGCTATCAGGAACAAGCTCTATTTGGAGTTTTAATTCCGAATGCTTTGCTAATAGTGCTGCATCGGAACTCATAGCTCAACAGCACCCATATAAGGTTGGTATTCCACGTATGGCGCAATAGGGTCATAGGGGTAAGGAGCTCCATTAAGAAATTCTGGGGTTAGCTCTCGTTTTAATGCTTCATCTTGCATGACCGCTACTATCTCTAAACTCTCGCTAATGTCATGGTTATGTATTTTTTGATTATCATCCATAAAAAATTGGATGATATTAGCTATGTGCTCATTGTTTAAATTTTCTATTCTATGCTCATGGTAATTATTTGGGTCTGTATTAGCTCCCCAGATAGTTTTTCTTGTTATCATGTAATCCTCCATAGTTGAATACATCATATGAGGTACCTTAGCTATTACTTTGAAGAGTCAGGTTCCCGCCAGTCTATAAATTCTGGGGCGCAGCATTCTTTATCTTCCCCTTTGCAACCATTAGGGTGGTCTGCGCAAGTTAAACAATTTTTATATGCCCGGTCAATAATCTCTTTTAGCTCAACGGTGATTTTCTCTTTATTTATACGAACTGCGGAGTATTCCCAACAATCTTTTTTAACTTCCATAAATTGCTTATTTACACGTAGTATACTCAAAGAACCTACACTAGTATCTAAGATAGTCCTTAAGATAAATAACTTTTGACGAAGAGTTTCACATACGGGGGCTCTTGACAGGTAAAGCTTAGCAGCCATCTTTACAATCAGATTAGAATACCCGGATAACTCTAAGAAGATATTGTAGTAATTTCTATTGAGCCCCATCTCCTCACTTAAATCCTGTATTTCTTTTTTAACATCTACTTCTGTGAAGTTTACCAGTCTTTTAAAATATTTCTGTCTATCAAATATCATTACCTACCCCTAAGATTAAAATGCTGAAGTGCACCGATAGCAATTCATTGGCGATCTTCCATAGAAGTTCTTGTTGAACTCTTTAAATTTTACTGGAAAGGACCCATCAAGATGGTTATTAACATTAGTATACTTTTTAATGCCAAAGGAGCACTTAAAGATATCCCCAATCTCATTTATTAAAAAACTGTATTGGTGCTCTGGGTTACTGCAGTAAGTGGTGAGCATCCCATAGAATCCAGAGGGCTCCCCCTCTAATCTGCCCACAGGAACCAGGACATGATCCTCTTGCATCTTATTGGAGGGTAATACCCATACAAAGTCATATTCTTCACACTGTTCCACAGCTCTCCGGGTAAATTTATTTGAGTGCCATTTATCCTCTGATATGGCTAAAATTATCCTATCATTATAGGGTAAGAGTTGTTTTAAGAAAGTGTCATCTTCAGCCCAATCCCCATTAGTGACCAATCGACAAATTTCCAGGTTAGGTAAGAGGATATTGAGTATCTGCAGCCAATCAGGATTACAGAAGAATTCTCCTCCCATAATAGTTGCTCTTTTTATCTCATAGAGCTTAAGAAATTCACTAATAGATACCGCAGTGTCTACTGACATATGATCATTTTGATCGGGGGAGCAGTTAAAACAGCAGTGCTTACAAATTTGAGTACACTTGCGGGTTATTCGTATGACCGGTCGAAGAACTTTATTACACTTTTGTATATTAGCACATGTATCACAGTGGCAAGTTTTCTTACCACCACATTCCTCTGTTATGCAAATATCACAGCGTTTCATACTATTGAGATCCTTAAACCTGGTTCCTCTTGGTTTGTAACAGTAGTATTCTCAAAGAATACCTCTCCTGCTTCATAGACCTTCCAGTTCTCTTTTGTTATCGGGTAGCTATGTAAATTAGCTCCGCGCATGACGAATAATATCAAATTATCAGGGTAACTCTCTAAAGCTTTTCTAAATTCACCAAGAGTTATTGCAGTTTCATTTTCCATCTTTATTTTCCATCTTTTTTTGGTTATTTAAAGCTCCTGTAGCTTCTTCTATATCCCACTGTGCGATTATTTCATCAGGGATTTCAACTGATAAATAGTATGGGATACTGCGCTCATCATAGTATCTAAATATCTTATGTAGTCTATCCACACAACCTGCCATTATTTTCAATTTTAAAGTAAGCTAAGCCCGCCAGTTATTGGATCTATAAGCTCAGAACTAGCAGGCCCAATTGCACAACAGGTATACGTAGGTATACCTCCAAACTCAGTCAATCCTGAGTCTTGTATAAGCGAACATGGCAGACCTTTTTCTTTTGCATTATTATAAATGCTCAGAAGTTCTTCTTCAGAATTAACACCACAGCATATCTTTGTAAAGATACCCTCTACCCAGTCATTCATTTCCTTGCCGGTATTTCCCTCAGGTAAGGAAATCTGATATTTTAGGACATTACCAAATTTAGTTACACTACGCTGGAGGTCGAGAAAAACTTTTAAAGCAGAATGTGCTCCTTGAGCAATCATTTTTCCTTTACGCATGCTAAGATCTTTTCTCATTACTATAACTTGCTTGACGGTCATATGCTATCCTTTTATGAGTTGTCGCCCGGAGCACTACTTATTTATTTTTTTCTTTTTACCATCCCACTTCAGGGGCAGTATCGCTAAGCTTATAATCCCATCGGGGAACTCTCTTGATTCTGTAAGAAACTTATGCTTTGCTAAATACTCCCATATTTCCGGGAAATTAGCACGATGGAAATAGTCCACCTTAATCCTAAGCTTTTTTTCCTCCCAAGTACCATCATCTTTAATGAGGGCTATTCTAACCATCAGATACCCCAGTAGTAAATAAATATATTATTTTTTAAAATGCTTTTTTTTGAGAACATATGCGTATACTATAGTGATCTTATACTTTTTAGCGATCTTAGAAATTGGTAACTTTTTTCTAAAGTCATTACAAATTAAGTCATTTCTCTCTGCTAAGCTATCTGATGTCCGTGTAGGGGGGATATCAAGTTTTTGTCTTAAGTTAAAGATAGCCTGACGAGTAACCCCATAGTGCTCTCCTATAAGTTTATCTGTACCAAAGGTTTTCCTTAAACCAGCAAAAATCTTTTTTGTAATACCAGTTAATGGTGCATTCATTATAGCTCCTATATGGATAAGTTTTTGTATATATTACCAGAAGACCTGAATAGCTCCTCGGAAGTTTCAAGCATTATTTTAAAAGCGATTACATTATCAGTATTAGGGACATAATTAGGTAATCTAACGCAAATTTCTTCTTTTAGACATCCGTTCTCGAATACTTTTGTATGAGAGCTCTTTCTAAAGATTTGGTATATTCTCCCATTTTTACCCTTAACACTTATAAATCCATATTTTAGGTACTGTCTAAATTCAGCCTCAGATATCATTTCCCGTAATGTTTCTAAAGCCGCATGCTCAGGGTCATTAGATTCAACTTTTATAGATCGGGCTCTATCTTTTGTTATTATTGTTAAGTTACTTCTAATAGACTCCAGAATTGCATCTTTAGTAGAAAGCTCATTAAGCCAATCAGTACCCCCTAAAGAAACATTTGGATCTGATGTAATTGCTATTCTTGCTTTTAAGGATAATGAATAAAAATTAGTATCCTTGACAGGTACTACATAGATGTCATAAGACGCTATAAACGCTGATTTACCATGAACGTTTTCTACATATTTTGTAGGTATTCTGATGACTGTGTGTTTAAGCTCTGCATTTATCGATCGATTATTATTATGAACAACAGAAACTTCTCCAGGTGTTTGGGACAATATTCTTGGAGTTAAAGGACCAAATAAAAATTTTTTATCAGAACAATAACTAATCAATTTTGTATCTAAAAATTGACTGACATCAGTTACTGAAGGCATGGAATCTCCTGGATGATTTCCAGGATAGTAATCCCAATCAGCTTTTTCTATATTAATATCTGATGATTTTTTTCTCAGAGCTTTTATTGATTCAACGAGATTCAAAGTATTTGATCCCAGTTAGTAGTTTTACTAATTTTTAATATATAGGTATCTATTCATTACTTCTAAATTTTATTTGATTAGATCTCAATACACATATTACATAAAGTACATTAAGATCCCATTTACTTTCATCCCAAGTTTTAGAAGAAGTCCATCGGAACTTACAATATGATCTGAAGTCGTTGTCTTTTATTTGTAGTCTAATTTTATTAAGTGGGAGACTACATATTACATATTGATCAGAGTTATTTTTCCATATAAATTGAGCATTCCCTTCTGAACTTCCCATAATGCCATTAATATAAACTACTGTACTTGGATCATCTGAAAGAGGATATAAATCATGTTCTCCTTGAAAGAATGAAGTAACTTCAGATACAGTTAAGTTATCTGATTCTGGAGGATCACTACATTGAATAAGACAAAATGCTAAAGTACATATTAGATATATGAAACGCATGTATAACCTTTCCTAATAGATCAATCTAATCTATCTGACTTACAAATTTTTAGTTTACCTTTTAATACCCAACGACGAATAGTACAGGGCTCAACACCATATTTTTTACCTAATTTCACTAAAACACCTGATTTTACAGATCTTTTTTGTCCAACTTTTATTCCGGACTTTAAATCTGTTTTTCTTTTTTCTTTGGGTATATCTATTGGAATTATTTCCCCATTAGAGACTGCACCTTCTACCCACCGGTACGTTTTACCCTTCATAATCCCAAGAGCAGCTGTTTCTGATATATTAAATGATTGACCAATATCTGCTGCCGACACACCTGATAACCCCAGTCTCCTTATTTTTCGGATATCATTAATATTCAGCTTGGAGTTCTTTGTAAATAAGTTCTTTTCTTTTTTAGTGACAATTCTGGGAGTGGATAAATCATAGACATGATGCCAAACTGCATTAGTCCAGCAATCATACTTTCTGGCAATATATCCTATCCCATAACCCTCTTCAAAGAGCTTTCTCATATCCTGGATCTGAAGGGGATTAAATTTAGCTTTATATTTCTTTTTAGAATCCATATTAAATCTCCGACTATAGCATCAACTATGACTTTTATTCATCTGTAGGGGATTTTCCTGCATTTGATAGAATATATTTGACTCTTCCATCAATTACCCGTGCAATAGAATACCCAAATTCCGATAGTGTCACTCTTACTCTATCCTCATATGAGGATAGAGTACTATCCGGGTACTTGTCTTGGGCTTTTTGTTGATCCATCTTTGCATCAACTACAGCTTCCATAGCTTGAGCAATATCAGTAAGATATTGCTCTGCTTCATGTTTTTCGCTCACAATATTTCTCCTTCATTTTTATACTGATTCTATCCACTTTTGCGCTATAGGTATCCGACGACCGTACCCAAATGCCTTCGGATGCATCTTGATTGTAATCGCAGCTTGTCGACGTTTAAATTCAGCCCTATTTATGAGCTTTAGAACTCTCCCAGCGTCCTGAGCATTCTCCTTAACAATATCCCTACATCTCAGATACTCCTCTTCCGATAGAACCTCTCCTTCTATATAAAACTTAAGGAGGGGATCCAGGATAGGGTAAGGTGGAAGACTATCCACATCTCTCTGATTTGGTGCCAGTTCTGCAGAAGGCTCCTTATCAATAATGGCTTGGGGAATCATTTCTTTTCCATGGAGCGTATTGATATACCTTGAAACTGCGAATACTTCCATCTTGTACAGGTCAGAAATTGGAGATAATCCCCCGCACATATCCCCATAAATTGTGGAGAACCCCACAGAAAGCTCACTTTTATTGCCTGTTGATAGTACCAAATACCCATACCGATTAGAATAGGTCATTAGAAGTTGTCCGCGAATACGCGCCTGAAGATTTTCTTCCGCTAAACCTGGGTTTGCTTCTGGAAATATCTCATTGAACTGCGTAAGCATTGTGTTAAAAGTACTTTTTATCTGGTAGTTGTAAAGCTTCACACCAAAGTTATCGCAGAGAATTTCAGAATCCCCATAACTTCCCTCTGAGGAATATTGTGAAGGCATAGTAATCCCGATGACATTTTTTTTACCAAGAGCATCTGCTGCTAAAGCTATACATAAAGCACTATCAATACCTCCTGAGGACCCTATAACTACACCCTTAAACCCGCACTTATTGACATAGCTTTGAATTCCCTTAATAGCTTGCTCATAAAAAAACTGAGCATCACTTTCGAAGTATCGCGGACTAATATTCTGATAGTGCTCAGAGAAAAACGTTATAGTCTCTTCATACGAAACTGAAAGGGTATCTTCCGAATAGCGCGAGGCATGAGCTACCAGACCTCCGCACTCATTTACTACAAAGCTATTCCCATCAAAGACGATATCATCATTGCCACCAACTTGATTACAATAAAAAATAGGAAGGCTATATGTGGCACTTATTTCTGAGATCATTTTTATCTTCTGCTCGTATTTACCAACTATCGATGGGGAGGCGTTAATAGAAATAATCATATCTGCATTTGCATTGAACAGCTCCTGCGCAGGATTGGTAGTATAAAATTTATTTTTATACCAGAGATCCTCACATATCACAAGCCCTATACGCTTGCCTCTAAAGTTGAAGAGTCCCATTTCTTTTCCAGGCTCAAAATACCGAGCTTCATCAAATACATCATAAGTAGGGAGCAGTCGTTTACGATAGTTATATATCCTTGCACCATCATGGATAACAAGTGCTGAATTATACAGGTTCCTACCCACTCCGGTATTCTGCTCGATGTAACCAAGTATAACTATGTTATGGCTACCTCTGGTAGCCTCAACAATTTTCTGAACGTAGTCAGCTTGTTCCTGAATAAAATTATGATTATCTAACAAGTCAAGAGGAGGGTATCCCGAGACAGCTAATTCTGGGAGTACTATAAATGTAGGTTCCGTACTCGTATCTTCTTTACAGATAGCCGCTATAATTTTTTGAGTATTTCCGCTTAAATCACCTACAGTGGTATCATATTGACAAAGTTTTATTTGCATAACAAGTTCCCTTATTTTTAAATGACATTATTTAACATATAACTCGAAGAATACCTAACAGTTATCATCATTAGATATTAATCAGCAAACTTTCCTTAATCATTTTTCTCCGAAGATTAAAGAGTCTCACGGAAAGACTAACCTTTACAGTGTGGGGATTTGCCAAACGCTTTTCAGTCCAGTGAAGCATCCCAAGTTCAGTTTTATGAAAACCTCTAAAATACCCTGTATCTGTATCATGTGTCATTTTAAGATACCTGCTAAGATTACCTTCTTTGCCACTGTACACTAACTGCTGTCGAGGAATAACAGCGTATTGTCTTCCAATTGAGACAGTTTTAAGTTCGTCATCTGGATGCATAGCTATTCTGCAGGCTTCAGGATCCTCATCCTTAGGGTAGATAAGGCAAGTAACTATTTGATTTGTATCTTTATCCCACACCCATGCTGATCGGTTATTTCCGGGGATACTCGTTTTAATAGGGTTATCCATGGCTAACTTTATTACTTCTCTGATATCCCCATTTTTTACAATTGAACCAAGTTTTGCAACACCGCCAAGACTTGGCTGATCAGAGCACGTTCCTGGTTGGGTTCCACAAGCCCATACACATTTCTTAAGTGTGTCGACAGGGTCAAGACCGGCTTTAGGAGCATGACTGAAAATTTGCTCTCGTATCGATTCCACGCTGTATTCATCCAGATCATTTGTCTCAAAGATATTCACAGATCCCAGACCAGCTTCATTAAATTCTCGTCTGCACTCAATAGAAAGAAATGCAAGATCTCCCGAATCTAAGCGAAAACCAGGAATACCCCCGGCATTGTTAATCTTTTCCCAATGTTTCTTAAAAGCTTTAATAGCATTAGGTACACCAGATTTAATTGTATTACGAGTATCTCCCAAAAGGACAGGTCTATCTGGGTTATATTCAAGCCAGGTATCAAATGCTTCAAATTCATCCCCATGACCTTGTATGTACTCGTGTCCCATTGTACCTACAATTTTGATATTCAAACCTCTACGGATCTCAGCATTGCTGGAAAAAGCAGTCCCTGCAAGATGAGCATACACTGATGATATGATATCATTCTGAGCACGCCTACGAGAAAACTCCATAACTGATCCAGGACCAGCAGATTGAACTACCCTGCTCCACTTTGTAAAAGATAGCGAAGGGAAATTCACATACTTTAAAAGCATACCCTCTGCAAAACGAAGATCCAGGAGAGACCCCTCCATTATTATAGTGGGTTCATTAGGAAAGAATATTCCTCCTTCTGGGATTGCATAGACATCTATCATTATTCTTGAATGAGACTTTACAAGATAGTCTACAAATTCTTTACGGTATCCCATATCCAGCATCGCCCCACCAATGACATCATCGAACCTGAAATCATTGATCATCCTCAGAAATGCTGTAAGACCGCCAAGAATAGCGTATGATCCACCAAAAGGGGCTTTTCTGATAAAGTATGTTTTAGAACCTATAAGTTCATGTCTGCTACTTAGGAAATCTGTCTGAGCCATACGCGGGAAATAGTCATCCCATGGACATATCTCAAGCGGAAATAGATTTCTGATACCTTCAAGCAAGTTAGTAGATGGAGAGTAAGTCATTAGTAAAACTCCTGGTATTATGTAAATATGTTATTTCTTTAGTATGCTCTTTAAGTCCCAACACTGCTATTCCCCTGTATTGCCAACCTCAGAGATTATTGAATCAAACTTGAATTTACAAAGAAATATCTTCTTACCATATTTTTTCCCCATGGCATCCAAGGACTGGGTGAGATATTCCTGGTTTACCTTGTTCAAGGTCGTAGCTACGATAGGGATTGTCCCAGCAGGTACAACTGCTTGTTTTATCCCTATTACCCCATTACCTAGCTCATCCTCACCTATCCAAGCAAAGAGCTCAACTGACTCAACATCTGCCATAATATCCTCAATTAAATGTGCTAAAAATAGGCTGACCATGGTATCGACCTTGCGTTTTGAATACCGTGCCATTGCGACCTTCTCTGATTACCGTATTGCTACGTTGTGCCGCTTCCGTCACCTTTAGAGTCGCAAGTCTCAGAAGGAATCGGGGGTACGTGCGCCTCTTTCGAGAGGATCAGCCCTTATTATTTAAAAGATCAAATTATTTTTATCAGGTACCGTTAATGGAAGCATTATAATATAAGTAGCTTTTGGATATGCCTTTTGAATAGTAGGCATCACTTCTATTTCCGGATCAACTATCTCTGTATTTGATTCAATGGTTTCACTGTAAAGGACTAACCCTTCATGCTCTGATTCAAATTGCAGGAGTTTATTTATTAAATCTGGATCACTTGAGAGTGCCTCTCCAGCTATTTCTCTAAACAACTTCAGAATATCATTTTTCTTTATTATATCAAAGCCACTCTTGGGATATGCCCAGAAGAGAATTGTGTATAAACGCATACTATTTGTTATTTTATTCATATACCCTCCACCGTAAATATACTAATTTAAAGTGAGTTTTACAACAGCATAGTTTTACTCAGACAATATCATAGCATTCATTGTAGATGTTCTATTCTGTATTACTTACATTAGGCAAAAATTTTATAAAATCAATATGTCGTACCCATTTACCATCTTTAAATATGGTAGTCTCAACAACATTCTTATGATCAACTATTCCCATACCGAGTGACCCGTATACAGGGGACCTGCCAACAGAGATATTATATCGATCTATTATTTTATCAATTGATTCAGGTAAAAATTCTTTGATATCCGAATATAGCACCCATTCACCATTTATAGATTCTGTAAATTTTATAGCGCTATCATGATCAACTACTCCCATACCGAGTGATCCATATACGGGAGACCTGCCAATAGAGACATTATGCCGAACTATTCTTTTCATAAACCCTCAAAGCTATAAAGATGTATTAATAGCGTTTACTATTACTTTCCCCAGTTGATCTATTGTTTTATCTACAACCTCAAAAGTTATATGATCATAATCCGGATAAGTAAAACCTTCACTATCTCTTTTGGTATTAAACGCGCCATATGCAGCGATAAATTTTCTTCCTGTTTCTTTATTCGTATAGGGAAGAGTCCCGATACATAAAGAAAAATTTTCAAGCATAGGCTGTGCACATACGGCGCAGTATACTTTTGAAATCCAACCAGTCAGTACCTTTTGGCTACCTGAACCAATATTCTTCAGGGAAAAAATATCTTTCATGAATACAGATATATCTATACCACTCAAACCTTGGCATATCTTATAGATTATCTCTGAGATATCAGATTCCCATTTACTGAGCTTTTTGGTTTCATACACAGTTATATTGCGCTCTTTAAGATACCCACAAATAACGCTTAGATTACTTACTATAGTCTGCCAGTCAGCGATCGTGCCAGCTACATTTATCTCAGGAATTCCACAAAGATACGTGCTATAGTTGTAGTAAAGTTTCAATCCCCCGGCAAATGTTGCTGCTGCTGCGATATTATAAGATTCTGTATTGGTACTGAACTTTGGTAGGAATATATCAATATTAGTCGGGATATAACCCCTAAGAACCTTTAATAATTCTATAGGGTCTATCTCAGTCAGATCTCCTGTAGATATGACTATTTCTATTTTTTCAGAACTGCTCGTAAATAAACTCCTGCATTTATCAGGGTTCGCTAAGATAATTTTGGATACTTCAGATATGATAATATACCAAAAGTCATGGGGAGATATTGTCACTTTTTTATGTAGTGAATATGCCTTTGCAAGATAATAAAGATACCCTATCTGATTATCCTCTATAACATCAGAATCTACTATCCTTCTTACAATGTTAAGGTGACAATCTTCACTTTTTTCAAGCACACTTTTTAAGTGTCTGAACAAATACTCATTATAATCCCTATTCCTATGTTCTTCCATAACCTCTATTTTATCATTAAGCTTAATAATCATGATTACTCTCCTTTACCTAATTCTGTTCTGTTGTCAGCTACGCACAATTTTATTTGACGTTATACTCAAAGTAAAAAATATGATAAGTATTACACTATTTCTTGTGTGTTAAAAGTTCAATAATTTGACTAAATTTACTATCCATTTCTTTTACAGAAACATACTCATCCAATATTTGACTTCGTTCTCCTGTAGGGTAGTGTTCTTCTAATATCTCCATCAAGAGTTTCTTTAAAGATCCTTGTTGAGGCTGAGGAGGAAGACCACATTTCCTTGAAAGTTCCTCTAAATAATCCATCTTTTTCTGAAAATAGCTATCAAATCGATCAAAGTTCCCCCATTCCCCTGCTCTCATTAATTTGCACTCTTCTTTATTCCTCATTAGATCAATATCCCCTATAGTAAGAATTTGTTCAATTTGATCTAACAACCTTAGAGTATGGTAGCACATTTTTATATCCATGCCATGTTTTTCTATGAGTAACTGACGTTCTTCGGTTTCAGGTTTTCTTGTACGAATCCTGTGCATCTGACCATTAGCGTATCCCTTAAAAGCTTGGAAAGTTCTCATAGAAAGAAAGATTTTTCGTTGATCTCTGAGATAATACCCCATTTTTGTACCAACAGTTACAAGTTCTTTACTTACAAAAAGGCATTCAATCAAGTTTGGAGAACCTTTTAATCCGGCTTTCACAAAAAAGTCTATTAATGAGATCCACTCTGTTTCAACTACTTGCTTCCCAACCAGCACCTTATTCTTATCCCCTTTTAATTCTTTTCCTTTAAATTCAGGTAGCTGGTCGAACCCTAAAATGAAACTATAATTTTGTGGGTTAAGATGCTCAGGCTTGGGAAGAACGATAGCTAAGATATCATAATCTGATTCTTTTGTTTGACACCCGTATGCATGAGAACCTACAATAGTTTCTAGCATATTATACTCTACAAGCCATTGCTCATGCTTTTGAAACTTTCCATTTTGTGCGTACCATTGTGTATAATTCATATTTAACCAACTTTCTTGGTGACCTTCCTATAAAGATCTATCTTGAATAAAATCCATGCTACTTAATACCTATAGGTACTTTCACTGCCACGATGGAGAGTACATTCTCAAATTTTTTTACATGACCAAAATCCCTAAATACAAGAGGTACATTTAAAGTCAATAAAAACTCCCCCCGTTTTTCCCCATAACCATTTGAATCTAAGGGAGACGTTTCGAGAATCTTTAGGATTCTCTTCGGAGTGACTTTGCAGAACCAGTGATCGTATATATGAAAGGAATCATTTCTCTCACTTTCTACACTCCAGTAACTCGCACATCTTGTCCCGTTTCTCCGTTCCCTAAACTTAACCGCAGTAACTGTATATTCAATCACTATAGTAACTTCCCCCTCATTCTATCTAAATAGACTTTCTTTGCATCTTTATCAAAAGGATGATTAATGTAGAGGGGAAGATCTCCTTCAGGGATAGTAAAAACATTAACATAATTTTTTTCTGAATAATAGTAAAAGCAGGAGAACCACCCTCTTTGGAGCACCTTCCAATTTTCATGAAATTTAAATGAGGAATAGTCCCCTCCATGGTTTTCTATAATTATCTTATCAATATCCTTTTTTAATGCATAAGACGGTCGTGATTGGATATATTTGCATAGATTCATAGATATATAGGGACAATTAAGGCTTTTCATGATTAGGACATACCCCTTTAACTTATATGCATCTTTAGAGCCTATTCCCTTAATAAAGCATGTTAATTCTATAAGGGCTTGTGCTCTCGCGACATCTTCAAGGTATACTTTATTGTTATACTCCAAGATTTCTGATACAGAGATCTTTTCCACTTTTTTATCAAAATCAAAGCCCATATCTGATACCTCAACTTTTTAGGAACAAATTGAACCAGGTGGCTCCCATATTTATATAACCTAATAAACTCGAACTCGAAATCCCCTATTATAATGAAGTGTAGAGGTAACCTATCTGGTAAATAATTCCTAACATAGAACTCTATTACCTCTGTGCACTTTTCTATTAAAAAATCTTTTGATCTGTATTTTGTTACAATACCGATATCTATGTCATGATTGTTTATATACTCTTTACCTGCTCTTGCACTTCCGAACAATCTTACGGTACCATAGGGTGTAAGTTGTTCTATAATATCACTATATTTAAAAAGAGTCATATAATTATATATCCCTTAGATATTCATAATTAATATACATTTATAAAGTTGTTTTTAAAAGTCCAAATTAAATAAAACTATTTTAATTTATTTTGAATTAAATAAGACTTGTAATAACTCATAAATTTTTTAAAACATTACTTTAAAAAAAGATAACACTTCCGTATATTATCTATGGACTTCAGATAAAATTACGTAATAAACCTTTAATACGAAAATCTACTATTAGATTGAGAGGAAATATATGAATTCAGCAATACCTGATATTTTAATTAAGATGCTCTTTGAAGATGCCTGCGTCCCCGAAAAAGCTTTTCCGACTGATTCAGGATTTGATCTTTTTGTTTACAAATTTGAAAAAATTTATAACTCTTTTGGTGATGTGAAAGCAATACCAGAGGAAATACCTGAGATGGCGCTACTTCCTGGAGAACGCATTTTAATTAATACTGGTATAGCTGCTACAGTTGGTTCTGGGTATGAAATTCAAATCCGCCCAAGAAGCGGCTTAGCGCTTAAGAATGGTTTAACAGTCCTAAATACGCCAGGTACCATTGATGAGGCATTTAGAGGAATGCTAGGAGTCATAATCATCAATCATTCTTTTGTATCTCAGACTATTATTAAGAAAATGAAAATAGCTCAGATGGTTGTTTGCCCTGTTGTACTATGCCAGAAAAGAATAGTTACTGATTTAGATGAAACAGCTCGAAGTGCCGGTGGCTTCGGACATACTGGGGTCTAACTATGTACATTAAAAAATGGTTGCCGAGCCCATTTTTTGAAGCACGAGGGAATTATCCCCTCGACATGATAATATTACACCATATAGGTTCCCAGGATAGTAAGCTATATAGTGTTAACGGAACTATCTCATGGTTTACTGACATCAATGCTCATAAAAACAAAGATACCGGTAAGATAGAAAACAAAGTCTCGGCGCATTATATAATACCCCGTCAACAGCATGCAGGTAATGATCTCTATCATCTTGTAGAAGATGTAGATATTACATATCATGCTGGGGTATCTCAGTGGACAACCAAGAATAAACTCAGAAAATATATTAATAGATATTCCATAGGTATTGAAATGGAAGGTGATGGTAATCTTGTAGATTATACGGATTATCAATACGAAGTTTTGTCATGGCTTGTAAAAGATCTTATAAATCGATATAATATTCCAGAATCAAATATAGTCGGTCATGAAGACATTGCTCCAGGAAGAAAAATAGATCCCGGTAAACTCTTTGATTGGAAGAAATTACGGATGATGTTAAATCCTCCTATCATTATTGAAAATGTTCAAGTCTCTAAGCAAGAGCCTATAGTTCCTACAAAGAATGAAAAAATCTCAACTATCCCAATAGTCTCATCTCCCCAGGAGATAAGCCCCATAAAAGAGGAATCCTTCTTCATGGAGGATGGATCAAGAACGCATAATGTGTTTATGCAGTTCTTCAGATTCCTTGTCAATGTTCTGCTTAGGAAATCAAAAACTTCCTAATTAAATAAAAATATATCATTTATAACAAAGGATAATATCATATGTTCAGGTCAGATCTTGCGTATGAAAACTGGAAATCAAAATATCGCTATGATCAAGAAGATCCCTTAGGGACATTCAAAAGAGTTGCCTATGCTCTTGCCTCAGTTGAGAAAAACCCCAAAGAATGGGAAGACAGATTCTTAAGAACATTAGTAAAATTTGATGAGAAGGATACCCCAACAGGTTTAAAGTGTACTACAGGCGGAAGAATAACCGCTAATGTGGGGACATCTTATAAACATGCAACGCTTTTAAATTGCTTCATCACAGGCCCTGTTTCAGGTGCTACAATAAAATATCAGCGACAATCAGAGGATGGTTCAGTGGGTTATGATGTAGAGTATACATCTGTAAAGTCCCCTGATGATCTTACTAATATCTTTCTCACAATACTGGAACAAGCAAAAACTTTAGCTACTGAGGGGGGCTATGGTATAAATTTCAGCTTTATACGACCCCGAGG
>Ga0184636_1000004_pt1 | contig 63367 bp, 62 predicted proteins | sample PLM3_60_b2_FD_133164 | JGI IMG/M metagenome (GOLD analysis project Ga0184636, IMG submission 133164) | Groundwater sediment microbial communities from an aquifer in East River, Colorado, USA - PLM4_90_b2 | ecosystem: Environmental > Terrestrial > Soil > Riparian zone | place: USA: East River... | reverse complement strand
TTTAAGCCGAAACTCCTCCATCAAAATGGAGGAGTTTCTTTAACCCTTAAAACAACCAACATGAAAATTCATACCTATTACATCAGTAAAAAAATTCTTTTGGTTGCCTCATAAAGCAAAAATTTCTTACTTGAAATGGGGCTACAATTGTTCCAAAAGTAAAAATGAGATGTACATTCAGATGGCAGGGTCATCATTTAGCGGTCCCTTTACTAATTATACTATGATCAGATTGAAACTTGTGAGGGAAAACAAAGGAACCAATTACAAAAACTAATTATAAAGGCTTCATTTTAAAATCCAGAGAGCTTTAAATTGTATCTACAAAAGATTTTTGTGTAAGCTGGCTATTAAAATAAAAATTTTTTGATTAATCACCGAGGGAAAGCTCCAACACTTCTTTCATATTTTTAACAAAATGAAATTTTATTCCCTTTATAAAATCAGGATTGATCTCTTCAACATCTTTTTCATTTTGATAGCTAAGAATAATTTCTTTTAACCCGGCACGTTTGGCTGCCAGAACTTTTTCTTTAATGCCTCCGACCGGCAATACAATCCCCCGCAGGGTTATTTCACCTGTCATGCCCAGGTAAGGCTTTACTTTTTTACCTGTTACAGCAGAGGCAATGGCAACAAGCATGGTTACACCGGCACTTGGGCCGTCCTTTGGCACGGCTCCTTCCGGTACATGAATATGAATATTTTTCTTTTCAAATATTTTTGGATCGATATCGTATTTTTTGGCATTGGACTGAAGATAGGTCAATGCAGTACTTGCACTTTCTTTCATTACGTTACCAAGATTCCCGGTCAACCGCAATTCACCCTTACCATCACTCAAACTCGTTTCGATAAATAAAATATCTCCCCCGACATAGGTATAAGCGAGACCTACAGCCACGCCTGCCAGATTAACTGTTTTATAAAGATCAGAAAGATAACGGCTACGACCTAAAACTTTCTCAACATCTTTTGCTGTTAAAGGGCTGATGATTTTTTCGTTCATTGCAAACTCCTTGGCTTCATATCGCATAATGGCTGCCAGGTGACGATCTAATTCTCTCACGCCACTTTCTCTTGTATAATCCTGTATGATCTTTTTCAGAACATCATCAGCTATCTTAAGGTTCATGGATTTTAGACCATGTAATTCCTTTTGTTTAGGAACAAGATGGCGTCTGGCAATTTCAATTTTCTCTTCAACCGCATATCCTCCGAGCTCAATAACTTCCAAACGGTCGCGAAGGGCCGGTTGAATATTCTGAATAGTATTGGCAGTAGCAATGAACAATACCTTGCTGAGGTCATATTCCAATTCAAGATAGTTGTCATAAAAAGTATGATTCTGTTCCGGATCAAGTACTTCTAACAACGCCGAAGAAGGGTCTCCGCGGAAATCACTTCCCACTTTATCGATCTCATCCAAAATCATCACAGGATTGGAAGATTTTACTTTTCTTATTGATTGAAGAATTCTTCCCGGCATGGCACCTATATAAGTTTTACGGTGACCACGTATCTCGCTTTCATCATGTAAGCCACCCAAACTTAAACGAACATATTTTCGGCCAATGGCATTTCCAATACTTCTGCCCAGGGATGTTTTACCAATACCGGGAGGGCCTACAAAACAGAGTATGGGGCTCTTCATGTCGCCTTTCAACTTTAACACAGCGAGATATTCAAGAATTCTTTCTTTGATTTTGTCCATACCATAATGATCATTGTCCAATATCTCTTTTGCACTCTTCAGATCATAATGATCTTCTGTATAATTTTCCCAGGGAAGATCGAGCATGAGGTCGAGATGATTGTACACGACAGAATAATCTGGTGTGGTGGGATGCATTCTTTCCAGCTTCTCAATTCCTTTTTTGAACATTTCTTTTGCAGCCTCGGGCCATTTTTTTGCTTCGGCTTTTTTCTGCATTTCCTTTACTTCACGATCGTTTGTATCACCACCCAATTCATCTTTAATACTCTTTAATTGCTGTTGAAGGAAATATTCCCGCTGTTGTTTGTCAATCTCGGTTTTTGTTTTATTGGTTACTTTATTTTTTAATTCTGCAAACTGTAATTCTTTTTGCAGCAATTGCATCAGCAGGTCGGCACGTTCACGGATATTATTCAGCTCGAGTAATTTTTGTTTTTCTTTTATTTCCGTATTTAAATTGCTCGATACAAAATGAATAAGGAATGAAGGGCTTTCAATATTTCGCAGAATAATAGTTGCCTCGGAAGGAATATTGGGAGAAAGCTGGATAATTTCTGACGCGAGATCCTTTATGTTGGCAACATATGCATCAAAATCCGGGTCGTTGGGCGATTCATCCTCCGTTATTGTGCTGATCCTTGCCCTGAAATAGGGATCTTCGCTAATGATCGATTCAATTGCGATCCTGTTTTTGCCCTGGATGATCACTGTTGTTCCCCCATCGGGCATTTTTATCAGCTTTATTATTTTGGCAACAGTTCCAACATTTTCTAAGTCTTTTTTTTCCGGATCCTCAATGCTACTGTCTTTTTGTGCCACTACTCCAATCAATTTGTCAGTCTTATAAGCATCGTTCACAGCCTTAATACTTTTATCCCGACCTACAGTTATTGGCAGCACTACGCCAGGGAACAACACAGTATTTCGAAGGGGCAACAGGGATATTTCAGCCGGAACCTCAATACCATCCATATTTTCAGCATCACTTTCATTCAAAGGGATAATCGGTATAAAATCCATTTCATCTTCAGTTTTCTGAAAAAAATTCTCAAAACTCATATAATTCATCTTTAGACATTATGACACCGCCCGGAGCGGAACCTTAAAAATACTAACGGAATATATAGTAGTCAAGTTTTATGCCTATACAATATCAAAAGATTACCCGTATTTAGAAGTAAGGCTAATAAAAAAGTCTCCCCGGACCAGGGAGACCATTTCATGAGGTATCTGAATTTTATTTATAAGGCAATTCCAAGGGATAGTTGTACTACCTGATTTTTCCATTTATCCTGGTTATCGATATCATTAATATTATTTAAGCCAATGATATAACGACCGGTCACACGAAATGCAGCCAGTTTAACTTGTGCTCCTGCCGCAAATGAAAAATCTCCGTTTTTAAACGCCTCCCCTCCATTTTGCAAAAAGTTTTTATCCTGGCTCATTAGCACCCCAAATTGCGGACCTGCCTGCAGATGAACCGGGCCCAGGAATTTATAATCCAGAAGAATTGGAATCGAAAGATAATTGAGTTTGACCTTGCTTTGATTTGAGCTGATCACCCCCTGGTAAATAGACTTATAGTTACTATCGAGAGTGGTTGAATATTGATTGAATAGGACTTCGGGCTGGAGAGAGAATTTTTTTCCAAGGGCAATTTCGGCAAATCCACCAACATTATACCCGTAACGAAACTCTTCCTTAAATGATTTACCGTCTATTTTAGTGATGTTTGTCCCGGCTTTTATACCGAAGTGAAATTGAGCCATCATTAATTGTGAAATAAGAAGAGCACCAGCGAGACCCAGGAATTTAGTTTTCATCTTTTGATTTTTTTTGATTCAATGAATTTTGACAAGTATAATGCCAAAGGAAATAAGTGTTCGTTAAAATCTATTAACTAGTTTCTCTATTCTTAAAAGAGTAAACATCAGCGTATAAAACTTATTGCAGTAGCCTTGTGAAGATTTTGTAAAATCAGAACATAAAGCCTGCGCTTAACGAAACAAAGCTGCTGAATTTCTTTTCAGAGGAAGGAAAATAATAATCCAGTGTCAACTGGGGCTGTAAATAAAACTTACCGATGGCATACTCACTTCGTAAATAAAAGGTCAGTGACAATGGCTGAAAGTATAACTGGTTATCGAGATAAACGTTTTCCGTGCTGTACAAAACATTTGCACCGGAACGGATCACAGTAGCATAGGTATTTGATGATTGATTAAATCCAAATTTTTGCGTACCAGAAGTGAAAATCAATTGAGGCGTTAACCGGATATGGTCATTATAAGTAAACACATCCAGCCAATAAAAATCATGGCGTACCGATGTAATTACAGAAAGATCAGTGACAGATTCTCTTGTATTGATCCTGGTAAATCCCGTTGGTTGCAAACGAAGGGAATTAATATATTCTTCTCTTTCCTGGTAATCGGAACGGCTTCCCCATCCATAATTGATCGCTACCATGGGTTTGAACCACCATTTGCGATAGGTAAAATAAGCATATAGTTCGTTTTGCAACGGAGAAGTATAAAAGGGTAAAGAATCTCTTGTAAAATACCGGGTAAAAGAAAGTCCGGTTGCCAGGTTTTTATTTGCGAGGTAATCATAAGAAGGACTAAGTGCCAGTTGATAGAAACTAAAACTTTTTTGATCACTGACAAAGGAAGCCATGCCCGTAATACCAACACCCGTTTTATGATAATATCCAAAGGTGGGAGTAAAGGTTACTTTCTTGGTTGCCTGAAGAAATATTTGGTTTTTGCTTTTATAATTGAAATAGCCTTTACCAAAGGCCAGGGCAGCTAATGTGTAACTGTGCGGAGCTGAAATAGAATCAAGAAAATTTTCCATTTCGTCAAATAAAGTATCATAATCAATAGTAGTATCGATGGATGGTACGGCTTCGGTTTTGGGCATAGTAGAGTCCTTAGGATTGTTTTGAGCAGATACAGCAATCCCTGCCAGGTGAAAGATCATTATCAGAGACCAGTTTTTGACCATTCAGCAGTTGAATTATGGCCTTTCTAAGATACCGGGTAGTGGCGGTTTATGACCTTTAATTCAAAAGCAGGTTTAATGATAATCTGCTTTAGTTTGACATAAACGTATTGAAATTCAATTTTATTGAGCAAACTAAAATATCAGGTCAATTCAATAACGGTTATTTCAGGAAGAATGCCCACCCTGCCGGGATACCCGATAAAGCCATATCCCCTGTTTACGTACAGCCTTTGATTTTTCTTTTCATATAGACCGGCCCACTCTTTATAAATATATTGAACAGGACTCCATTTAAAACCGGGAATCTCTACGCCAAATTGCATTCCGTGGGTATGACCCGCTAACATAAGGCTGATATCCGGATAATGAGGTATTACTTCGGCCTCCCAATGTGAAGGATCATGGCTCATCAAAATCTTAAAAGGATAATTTTCACTACCCGCATAGGCTTTTTTTAAACTGCCATATTTGGGAAATCTCGCTTTAGCGCTCCAGTTTTGCACGCCCAATACCGCAATTTTATCTCCTCCTTTTTCTAAAACAACATGTTCATCCATTAATAACCGCCAGCCTAGCTCAGCATGTATTTCCTTCAATCTTTCCAGGTTTGACAATTGCAAGGGAGTAAGTAAATGTTTCTCGGCAATTTTTTCTTTTTCACGATGCTCATCGTTTCTGTCAGGCCAGCTTACATAATCCCCATAATCATGATTACCCAAAATCGAATAAACACCCATTGGAGCTTTTATCTGATTAAAGACACCCATGTATTCATTCATTTCTTCCGATAAATTATTAACGAGGTCCCCGGTAAATAAAATAAGATCCGGCTTTTCCCTTAAAACCTTATCCACCCCTTTTATCACGGCATGCTTATCTGTAAAGCTTCCTGAGTGGATATCGGATATCTGAACGATTTTCAATCCTTTGAAACCGGCTGGTAAATTTTCAAAAGCAAATTGAAAACGCCGAAGCTGGTACCGGTATTTATTGCTAAACCCATAAATAAGAGAACCGAATAAACCCGTTCCGGCCAGCACCCCGGCCCAAGTTAAAAAAACAGAACGGGATATCTTTTCTCCTTGCTGCAAGGTTTCACCTTCGGTATTCTGAAAAAATATTTTCCCGGCAATCCATTGAATTCCTCTCCGCAGATCATCCACAATGAAAAAAACAGAAGCAATGATCTTGGCAAAAAATAAACCTATTATTACCGCAAAAAACGTATTTCGAAGCAGCCGATGTTGTGTGCCAAAATGCAGGTAAGGCAAGGTCACCAGCACGATTATAGCCAAGGCAGAAACGCCCCAATAAGAAATGTGAATGATCAGTTTGGTTTTTGAACCGGCAGATTGGGTGATTAGTTTTACAGCCTGGAAAACATAAATGTCCAGCAGTATCATAAAGCCAATCAATATCCACCAAAAGGGAGAATTTCGCATTTTACCAGGTTTATGAGCAAATAGACGAACGGAAAAACAATATGTTGTAAACTTTACAAATTTATTGGTTTGCGAGTTTACAAGCTCCAAAGTTATCTGCGGATCATGAATTAATTGCGAACTGTAAACTCTATAGACTTAACGCTTACATTTGCCAACTATGAAATTTACCTACTATGGTCATTCTTGTTTTTCAGTTGAGATAAAAACTGAAAAACTTTTGTTCGACCCGTTTATCACTGGTAATGAATTGGCAAAAGATATTAACATTGCTGAAATTGATACAAATTATATTTTGCTTTCACATGGCCATGCGGATCATATTACAGATTGCATAACAATTGCACAAGCGACCGGGGCTAAGATTGTGTGTAGTTGGGAAATTTATGAATGGCTTTTAAAAAAAGGAGTCAATAACATTCATCCCATGAATACAGGCGGAACATGGAATTTTGGAGATTTCCGGGTAAGATGTATTGCGGCTCAGCATAGCAGCGGGCTGCCGGATGGCAGTTACGGCGGTAGTCCCATGGGTTTTATAGTTTATAGCGAGAAAGGCAATTTTTATTATAGTGGGGATACGGCTCTTACACTGGATATGCAGCTTATTCCACAATGGGCAAAACTAAATTTTGCGGTATTACCCGTAGGCGACAATTTTACAATGGGCTATGAAGATGCCGTAAAAGCATCTAAAATGATAGAATGCAGCAATATTATAGGAGTACATTATGATACATTTGATTTTATTAAGATTGATCATGAAAAGGCAAAAAAGACTTTTGAAGGAGCAGGATGTAAGTTACTGCTTCTGAACATTGGAGAAACACTTGAATTATAAATAGAATTGGGAAAAACAGGATTGGGGAATTTTTAACTGCTATTTTCCAATTTGCCATTCCAAAATTTCAAAATACAGGGTTCGTAATATGGGAAGAGTAATTGGAGTCGCCAATCAAAAAGGCGGAGTCGGGAAAACCACAACAGCTATTAATCTTGCTGCCAGTTTTGCTGTATTGGAATATAAAACATTGTTGGTAGATGGAGACCCGCAGGCAAACAGTACAACTGGTGTGGGCTTTGACCTTCACAACATTACGCAAAGCTTATACGATTGCATGGTGAACGAGGCAAGGGCAAAAGATGTGATATTGAAAACAGACATCCCAAATCTTGACCTTATTCCTTCTCACATCGATTTAGTAGGCGCCGAAATTGAAATGATCAATTATCCTAACAGGGAAATGGTGCTTAAAAATCTCATCGAACCCATAAAGAACGATTACGATTTTATTATCATCGATTGTTCTCCTTCGTTGGGTTTGATCACGGTAAATGCGTTAACAGCCTCTGATTCCGTAATTGTTCCTGTACAATGTGAATTTTTTGCGCTGGAAGGACTTGGCAAATTGCTGAATACGGTGAAAATTGTGCAAACCCGGCTAAACATTTCATTAGAGATCGAAGGAATTTTAATGACGATGTACGATGGCCGCCTTCGGTTGTGTAACCAGGTGGTTAGTGAAGTGCGCAGGCATTTTGAAGATATTGTTTTTAATACCATCATTCACCGCAATTCAAAACTAAGCGAAGCACCCAGTGTGGGCAAGCCTGTCATTTTATATGATGCACACAGCAAGGGCTCAATGAATTACCTGAATCTTGCTAAAGAAATTCTCCAGAAAAACAACATGACGAAGATCAGGCAGGAGGAGCGAATATTAGAGCTGTGAATTTACAGTTCAGAGTTATGAGCTTGGAGTTCAGAGTCTACTAAGTTGTTACATTTTCATAATTTAGAAATGGGCGATTACAAAGACTTAATAGTTTATCAAAAAGTATATAAGCTGGCAATGGATATCTTTGAAGAATCAAAAAAATTTCCACCGGAAGAAAAATTTAGTCTCACAAATCAAATACGCAGAGCGTCAAGAGCTGTTTGTACAAATTTGGCAGAAGGATATCGCAAAAGATTGCAAATATTTGGAGGAAGAGAAGTATCTTGATTTTACATCCAGAAATAATGAAGTAGGCAAAATGTTATGGAATATGATTAATAACCCTGATAAATTTATTTAAGCTGCAAAACTCTGAACTCCCACCTCTGAACTCAGAACTATTATGACAACCCCCAAACAAAATAAAGATGCTTTAGGAAAAGGGATTCGCTCACTATTGCAAAGTATTGACGCTGATCTTAAGACCAGCAGCGGACATTTAAAAAATACCGTTGTTGAAACCGTTACCAGTGTAAATCGTATCGATATTAGCGAGATCGACGCCAATCCCAAACAACCCCGTCATGATTTTGATGAACATTCTTTGCAGGAGTTAGCCTTCTCTATCAAAAAGCATGACATCATTCAACCCATCACTGTTTCAAAACTGCCTTCGGGAAGATACCGCCTTGTATCGGGTGAACGCCGCCTGCGGGCGGCTAAAATGGCTGGTATAAAAGATATTCCTGCTTATATACGCCAGGCAAATGATCAGCAATTACTGGAACTTGCCCTGATTGAAAACCTACAAAGAGAAGATCTGAATGCTATTGAAATTGCTCTTAGCTATAAACGAATGATGGATGAACTGGAAGTAAGCCAGGAAGAGGTTGCAGAGAATATGGGAAAGGATCGCAGTACAGTTGCCAACTACATCCGGTTATTAAAACTACCCCCCGATATACAGATTGCAGTACGTAATAATGAACTGAGTATGGGTCATGCCCGGGCTTTGATCAATGTAGATACAGTTGATAAGCAGCTATATATTTTTAATGAGGTAAAAGAAAAAGCACTTTCGGTAAGGCAAACAGAGGCGCTGGTTCGCAACCTGTACAAACAATCAGGTGCTGTTAAAAAAACAGCAAAAAGCTCTTTACCACAAGGCTTTCAAAAAATTGAAGATAAATTAGCATCTCATTTCAGCACCCGGGTAAAACTTAAACATAGTCGAAATGGAAACGGGCAGATCAATATTGAATATTATTCCCTGGAAGAACTTAATAATATACTCAGGCAATTGGATATCTCAGCGGATTAAAAAACCCCTGCCCCTAAAGGGGATCAAGAAAAGCATGCTGAACGCGGGAGCTCTCTTTCGAATAAAATTTTTTAAACCTTTATTCTTTGTCGTTTTTCTATTCAGCACATTTATTTGCACTGCGCAGCAAAAGGACTCCTTGCCCACAAAAAAAGATTCTGTTCCGGCAGCAAAGGTAGATTCTCTCATTCAGGCTGAGCATAGCCCAAGGAAAGCCGCCATCCGATCAGCTATTATTCCCGGTTGGGGACAAGTCTATAATAAAAAATACTGGAAGGTTCCGATCGTGTATGCGGCATTAGGAATTACAGGATACATTTTTGTTGATAATATCAACGTTTACAAAGATTACCGGTTAGCTTATCGTGGGAAATATAATGCGAGAGTGAATCAAGATTCTACGGACTATTTCAGGATCAATGATCAGTATCTTCCACTATCCGAAGAATCATTACGAGCAGGGAGAGACCTGTTCCGTCGTTATATCGATTACTCAGCTGTTTTTTTTATTGTATTCTGGGGATTGAATGTGGTAGATGCCGTTGTAGATGCACATTTAAAGGCTTTTGATATCAGCCCCGATCTGAGTATGAAGGTAAAACCTTCATATAATCCTATCGAAAAAACAAAAGGCGTCAGCCTGGTATTTAATTTTCGTTGATGAGTTTACCGTCTTTAGTTTATGGTTATCATTAACTTTGAAAGTCTCAGCCTGACAAACCATCTTCCTTCCAGGCATAAACAATAAACTATAAACCAAAAACAATTTTTATGCGAATCGCGCTCATTGGTTATGGCAAAATGGGAAGGGCAATTGAAGAAATCGCTCTGAAACGTGGTCATGAAATAGTTTTAAAAATTGATGAGTACAATCTTGCCGATTTTACTAAAGAAAATATTTCCGGGGCAGAGGTAGCTATTGAATTCACCGGCCCGCACAGCGCTTATGAAAATGTAAAAAAGGCCTTAGGTTTTGACGTCCCTCTTGTCTGTGGCTCAACCGGGTGGCTGGAAAAATTGGAGGAAGTAAAAAACTTATGCAACAGCAGAAAGGGGAGTTTCATCTATGCAAGCAATTACAGTGTGGGCGTAAATATTTTTTTTGAGATCAATAAAAAATTGGCAATCTTAATGGCCCCGCATAAGGATTATGAAGTGCAGGTGACTGAAATTCATCACACACAAAAAAAAGACGCGCCCAGCGGAACCGCGATTACCATTGCTGAACAAATTCTTGAAAACCTTACCAGGAAAAAAAACTGGGTGAACTATATCAGTGATAATCCGGAAGAACTGGAGATCATCAGTGAAAGAATTGATCCTGCCGCGGGCACACACAAGGTAAAATATTCATCTGCCATTGATGATATTGAAATCGTTCACACAGCACACAGCAGACAGGGCTTTGCATTAGGAGCGGTTTTAGCCGCTGAATTCATCATGGACAAAAAAGGTAATTTTAGTATGAAAGATGTATTGAATTTATAGCCTCATGAACTATTTTACCACCACTACTATTTTGATTGTATTTCTTTCATCGTCTGCCATTTCTCAAAACAACCCGGACAGCCTGAAACAGGTGATGTCTTCATCAAAACCATATAAAGAAAGAATACAGGCTTATCTGCAGTATATTGAAAATTTCCGTTTAAAAGATTTTGACCTGGCGATAGAAGCAGGTAACGAAGGATTGAAACTGGCAAGAAGCAATGGGGACTCAGTAAGCGTTGCAGAATTAAAAAGGCATATCGGCGTTGCGAATTATTTTAATGGCAATTATAATATAGCAGCAAAAAATTATTATGATGCAGTGGTCATCCTGGAAAAAACTCCCGATAGACATCAGGAAGAAAATAAAAAACTAGCCCTTGTTTATAATGAAATAGCCAAGCTGTACCGTAAAACAAGAGACCTTGATCGCTCACTCCAAAACTATGATAAGGCCTTCACCATCTTTCAGCAATTAAACGATTCATCCGGTATTTCCATGATCCTCAATGAATCGGGTGTGGTGTTTGAATACAAGGGTGATTATGATGAAGCCATTCGCCGTTACGGGGCTTCCCTTAAAATGGCGGAAGCCATGCATGATGAAGTAGGTATCTCGTATGCCTTAAGTTTTATAGCCGGCGTACAAACCATTCAAAAAAAATTTGCTGAAGCTGAAAAAAATTTATTGCAGGCGCTTGAAATAAGAAAGAACCTGAAAGATAGTTTTGCCATCGCACTTACCTACTCTGATCTCGGTGCTACCTTAAATGCAAAAGGCGATGCTCAGAAAGCTGCCGGGTATCTGAATGCAAGCAACGAGATAGCCGGGAAAATTCATTATCCTGAGCTCATCTCAAATAATTATAATGAACTGGCCTCTCTTTCACAAAAACAGGGTGACTATAAAAAAGCACTGGACTATTTTGAAAAAAAGGCAATCATTCGTGATAGTCTGTTCAGTTTAGAAAAAACAAAACAGATAGAAGAGTTACATACCCGTTATGAAACAGTAAAAAAAGAACAACAGATCCAGCAACAGCAGTTCCGTATTACAAGGCAAAATTTCCTGATCGGCATAATCATCGGCTTATTATTATTGGGAAGCCTGCTGGGCTATTCTCAATACAAGCGTTATAAATTCAGGCAACAAGCGAGATTGAAAACAGAATTAATAAAACAGCAGGAACTGGCTACGAAAGCGATCATGGTAGCCGAAGAAACCGAACGGGAACGCATCGCAAAAGATCTTCATGACGGAGTGGGACAAATGATGAGCGCCGCAAAAATGAATTTATCAGCCTTTGAATCAGAAATAAAATTTGCTGATGCCGATCAGCAGCTCTCATTTGAAAAGATCATTCAGCTTGTGGATGAAAGTTGTAAAGAAGTGCGCCAGGTATCGCATAATATGATGCCCAATGCGCTTCTTAAAAATAACCTTGCGTCTGCCATCGCTGAGTTCGTTGATAAGCTGGATAAAAAAACTTTACAAGTACATCTTTACACCGAAGGTTTGGAAGAAAGGCTGGATTTCAATACGGAGACGGTTCTGTATCGTGTAATCCAGGAATGCGTAAACAATGTAATCAAACATGCCCGCGCCAGCGAGCTTGATATTTCTGTAATGAAGGATAAGGAAGGTATCAGCGCTACTATCGAAGATAACGGGACAGGATTTGACACCTCCGATAAAGAAAAATTCAACGGCATTGGCTTAAAAAATATCATCACCCGTGTGGAATTTCTGAAAGGCACGGTTGATTTTGATTCCACTCCCGGCAAGGGTACCCTGGTCGCTTTGCATGTACCTCTTAACTCCGGTCTTTAGGCTGGGGTGTTTTGCCGAATATAGAAATGGCTTTAGCCATGACCAACTTACAACCTCTTAATCTCCAAAGCAACCAATAAAACCTGCTCAGCATCAATTTTTCCGGTTCACTCTGCACCAGCAAAGAAATTTGTTTACTTTCAGTCACCATCCTCACTCCTGTTTATGAAAAATGGCAAAATATTACTGGCACTTGTTGATGATCACCAGATCGTTATTGACGGATTAATGTCACTGTTAAAAGGCCATGATAAATTCCGGTTTGCTTTTGCAACCACTGACCCATCCGAAGTTGAAGAAAAAATGAAGCAAGGCCCTGTTGATATTTTGCTTACGGATGTGATGATGCCGAAAGTTCCGGGCAACGTGCTGGCAAAAAATATAAAGAAAAAATATCCTTCAGTTAAAATACTGGCTTTGTCCATGAGCGGGCAAGGCGATCTTGTAGATGAAATGATCAATGATTCAGATATTTCGGGTTATGTGCTAAAAAACATCGGCAAACAGGAACTTATCAAAGCTCTTGAAAAAATTGCAGGCGGTGGTATTTATTTCAGTGATGAAGTGATCAATGAGCTGCAGCGAAGCAGCCAGCGAAAAAAAGAAAAAGAACAAGCTCATTTAACAGAAAGAGAAATTGAGATCATACGGCTGATTGAAAAAGAATACAGCAACAAACAAATTGCCGAAGCCTTATTCATTAGTGAAAGAACGGTAGAAACCCATCGCAAAAATATTTTTCGGAAAACAAATACGAATAGTGTGATTGGCCTGGTGAAGTTTGCGTATGAACATAAATTAATCTGAAAAAATATAATTTATTAGCATGTTAGCCACCATTTGCTGAATTCATACTGAACTCGTGAAATGAAAACAATCGCTTACATAGGAACAAGCCTTGATGGTTTCATCGCAAGAAAAAATGGGGACATTGATTGGCTGGTCCAATTCGCGAACGATGAGGCTATCCATGCCTACGAAGAATTCATAAGCAGGATTGATGCGATTGTAATTGGAAGAGGCACTTTTGAAAAAGTACTTAGTTTTCCTTCCTGGCCTTATGAAAAGAAAGTATTTGTGTTGAGCACCAGCATTAAACAAGTACCGGATATAGTAAGAGAGAAAGTAACTGTTCTTTCCATGAAGCCCGGAGAGTTGCTGAATTATCTTTCCGGCAAAAACTTTTCGAGTATCTATGTTGACGGCGGAAAAGTGATACAAGACTTTTTAAAAGAAGATCTCATCGATGAGCTGATCATTTCAAAGGCACCGGTGCTAATAGGAAGCGGCATTCCATTATTCGGTTATCTTGATACTGATCTTCAATTCAAACATATACGAACCGGGGTATATTCCAACGGGCTTGTGAGGAGCTATTATGAAAGAAAAAAAAGTGAAACCTAACAACGGTTACCAAGCGGGCTGGCTTTATGGCGGGGCGAATAAAGTCTCAGCTTCTTTACTCAGCAGCAGTTCCATCTAACCAATTTTAAATCCTTGAAAATAAAACCTCTATAAATAAGGTTAGCTAATTGATTTTTTGAAAATTTCAATTTGGGGTTCGGGCTGGCGGATCACCGAATACCGCCACATCGCCAAGCTGTAGACGTTGAGCAAAACTGTTGACATGCCAAACGAGGGACATTGGTTGACAAATTTTTCAGAGATCCACTAAAGTTGACAACGAGACCTGCAAAGCTTTTGAGATTTCAAATAGTGAAAAGATAGTGGGGTTAACTTTTCCATTTTCTATTTTTTCGATTGCCTGCCTGTCTTTGTTGCATGCCCGGGCTAAGTCAGACTGACTCCATCCCTTTTGGGAGCGTAAGTCTATGATACGCTGCCCGATTTTTTTCTGAAGTTGTTCTTTTTTCACTGCTCGAATGTGCAAAAAATTAATCTAAAAAATGTCATACTTTAAGGGACATTTCAATTTCATTGTTTAACTTTGTCATACAATGCTATGACGAATGGAAAAGCTTAGAAAAAAGAAAGTTTATTCAAAGTTTCGCAGCCGCACTTATGACACAGTATTTATACCTGAAATACGTCTGGAGGGGAAATGGCTTGACAAACTGGGTTTTAAGGAAGGCTGTCAAATAATTATCCAACCAGAACAAAATAAGCTAATCATAATGATTCTCAAATAACTTCGGGCAATATTGCATTTACGCCGTTGTCGTGTTTAGCCCGATTATTAGCGGGATCAACTCCACTCCGTCAGCAATCAAACGCTCAGTAACCTGATTATCTTTGGGTGCGTCAAATTGTAAAATCTTTATGAAGATCGTTATTGTCTGTGCAATTTGTATGATCAGTCTCAGCCTTCATGCTGCTGACAATGATTCTCTGCAATGGCAAAAAAAAGAACATTCACAATTCACCCTTTATTTTACGGCTGCTGATTCTTCGATCATTTTTTTAATGGAAAAAGACCTGGAAAATGGAAGGAGGTCAGTGACAGGTTTCTTTCAAACCACTTTTAAAAAGAAATTTGAAGTTTATATTTTTCCCAACCGTGAGGAATTGAATCAGCAATGGCGAAAAGATTGGAGTATGCCTGGTTTTAATTCTGAATGCTGGATGGTGGCGAGCGGGGTTGCTCATCGCCTGGACATTCTCTCTCCTCTCTGCTGGAAAAAAGATGCTTGTGACCATAATGCCGGCGACAGTATTGAAGTACAAAAAATTATCACTCATGAACTGGTGCATGTTTTTCATGCGCAGCATAATCCCAAACCAACCTTCGATGGCATGGATGATCTTTCCTGGCTGGTGGAAGGTTTGGCTACTGCTGTATCGGGCCAGTTAAATGAACGACGAATCAATAGTGTGAAGTCTCAATTAAAAGAAGGAAAAGTCCCCACTGCACTTTCTCAATTATGGACAGGCGCCGATAAATATGGTCGGGCCGGCTGTTTCGTTGAATTTATTGAGCAGCAATACGGCCTCAATAAATTAATTGAGTTATTATCTCTAACAGACCTGCCTTCAATACTAAAAGCACTTAACAGCAATGAAACCTCGTTGATCAATCGATGGAAGAATAAAATGCTGGAATGATCATTGGAAATTTTTCTATATCAAAATCACCAATTTTAAAAATTTTTTCATCAGGCGTTGGTATTTTCATTTATACGTTGACAACAGGGTAACAAACTGACATTGGTCGTGATATAATGAAGAAACAGATCGTTAATTCAAAAGTTCTGGTTATGAACCGCTTACTAAGTATCAGCGCTGCTTTCGATAAGTCTGAATTATTGAAGCAGCTCGTCGAAAAACTTGCATGCCGTCGTTATGATATAGGATACAGCAAAGTTATTGTGCCATCCGATTGGAAGGCTGTCGATACATCTTCCACAGAAACTTATGCAAATGGAATTGTAGCTGTTTACAATGATGAGAACAATATTAATTTACCTTTCACAACCAGTTTCCTGTTTACCTGCACAAAAGAGAAAAATAGTTTGTATAAACTGGTATGGGGTATTTCTCTGTCGTAAACCCAACGATTTAAGGTTTCAAATTCTCTACCATGTCCTTTGTCATGCCAGCGAGGTCATATTCCTCTTTCCAGCCCCAGTCTTTTCTTGCTACAGAATCATCGATGCTTTGCGGCCAGCTTTCAGCAATCGCCTGGCGATAGTCAGGTTTGTAATCGATTTTAAAATCGGGAATGTGTTTCTTTATCTCTGCCGCAATTTCTTTGGGAGAAAAACTCATCGCAGAAAGATTATAAGATGTACGAATAGAAATTTTTTCTTTTGGCGCTTCCATTAACTCAATTGTCGCCCGGATGGCATCAGGCATGTACATCATAGGCAGGTAGGTATCTTCTTTCAGAAAACAGGTGTATCGCTTTTCTTCCAGTGCCTCATAAAAAATCTCCACCGCATAATCCGTCGTGCCGCCGCCCGGTGCAGATTTGTATGAGATCAAACCGGGGTAACGAAGGCTGCGAACATCTATACCATATTTAAGATGATAATAATTACACCAGAACTCACCGGCATATTTGCTGATTCCATAAACTGTAGTTGGTTCGATAATCGTTTGCTGGGGACAGTTTTGTTTGGGTGATGTCGGGCCAAAAACGGCGATAGAACTCGGCCAGTAAACTTTACTGAGTTTTTCTTCTTTGGCGATCTCCAGTACATTGATCAGCCCCTGCATATTCAAATGCCAGGCAAGACCCGGATTCTTTTCACCTGTAGCAGAAAGTATAGCGGCTAAAAGATAAATCTGCGTAAAGTTTTGCCGTATCACCTGCACATGCAGCATTTCCTTGTTCATTACGTCCATGCTTACATAGGGACCTGATCCCCTCAACAATTCATTTTCTTCGCGAAGGTCAGAAGCTACTACGCTGGAAGCACCGTAGATCTTCCGCAAAGCAAGTGTTAGCTCTACTCCTATCTGTCCTGATGCACCGATAACAAGTATCTTTTCTTTAACCATGGCAATTGTTTGAAAGTTGCAAACGTAAGAAAAAGTCGGGAGTCGATAGTCTGGAGTCAGGAGTAAATATTGTCTCATTATTGATTATCTCACCGACATATATTGTTACCACACAATTTTGGTATATTAGCCAATACCTTATACTTTACCTATGCGGCTACACATTCCACCAAAACCGAGGGATCAATGGAATAGTCCAATAACAGATTATGATATTTTAACTGAAGAATCCTGCAAGCTATTACTTGAACAATCAAAAAATTATCTTGACGAAACTATTCAAGAGTCAGAAGAGCTGACACAAAGAAGTACGAGAATGATATTTCTGCTTCTTCCTGCAGTAGCGGCAATTATAGGGTTTATTATTTTACATCGAGAAAAATTCAAACCAGTTGACAGTATAAACTTTTTACTGATAGTTGGAGCTTGTATATGTTTGATAAATTGTATTTGGGATTTGTTTATATTATTTAGTCCGAAGAATATTCACTATAGAGGGGCTAAGCCAGAAGAAATGATGCGACCCGAAATATTTCAACTTAGAAATGAAAAGCAGGTTGAGAAAGCAATATATGTTAGTGAAATTGAGAGAACCCAAATTAAGATAGAGCAGATGGAATTTTGGAATTACGACAGAATAATTACTTATTCAAATTTTATCACAGCCTTTTTAATTATGATGGGAGCAGGCATTGTCTTGCTTGTTCGTTCTATTTAGAACCAGTTTTAATAGAAATTGTTGGTGATACTACAGGAGCAGGAATCTTTGCCATTTTTTAAAATTTACATTACAAATATACGAAAAAAATAAACATTTCAAATAGGTTATAAGTAAAACATCTCATAATTACTCGATTGATTGTCTTAATCTCAGTTTATGTAAGACTCTGTAAACGAGTAAGAAAAGTAAAATTAACAACTGCCCCGACCTTGGCGCTCAACTCCTTACTTCAGACTATCGACTATATTTGCCGCATGGAAAAATTTTTGAACGATTTATTCAGGAATCAATCTTATGATGAGAAAAACTTTTTTCTTATTGCCGGGCCTTGTGTTGTGGAAAGTGAAGAATTGGTATCAGAAGTAGCAGAAAGGGTTTCAGGCATTTGTAAAAATCTTGGCATCCCCTATATATTCAAAGCATCTTATCGAAAGGCTAACCGCACCAGTGGCAGTTCTTTTACTGGTATTGGTGATGAAACTGCTCTTGCAATTGTAAAAAAAGCCGGAGAAAGGTTCGCCATACCAACCGTTTCTGATATTCATGCGCATGATGAAGCAGCAGTTGCCGCAAACTATGTTGATATTTTGCAGATACCGGCCTTCCTTTGCCGCCAGACCGACCTGCTGATCGCTGCCGCAGAAACAGGAAAGATCGTGAACGTAAAAAAAGGACAGTTTGTGAGCGGAGAAGCAATGAAATTCGCCGTTGATAAAATTCGCAATGCCGGTAATGATAAAGTGATGCTGACAGAAAGAGGAAATACATTCGGTTACCAGGACCTTGTAGTTGACTACCGCAACATTCCTATAATGCAATCGCATGGTGTTCCTGTTATAATGGACTGCACACATGCCCTGCAACAGCCCAATCAAACAACAGGTATAACAGGCGGCAATCCACAAATGATCGGAACGATTGCCAAAGCAGCTATTGCTGCCGGTGCTGATGGTTTGTTTATTGAAACGCATCCTGATCCCGCAATAGCAAAAAGTGATGGAGCGAATATGCTGCGACTTGATCTGCTGGAAAATTTATTGAAACAGCTTGTAAAAATTCGGAAGGCAATTAACTGATTTTTTTTACCGTAGCCGCAGAGTGCACGGAGCAACGCAGAGTTAATCACTTCGTGAACCTTGTGTCCTTCGCCTTCGTGGTTTTATTAGCTGAATAGCAATATGTATGTAAAAGTGTCCCGCAGATACGGAACAGAAGCCCAATAAAATCCCCATGGCTACCGGGACAAAAGCTGGCTACGTAAAAAAGGATCGCCGTATCCTGACAATCCTTTAAATCCTATAAATCCTGGTTCAGCCTATCTCAGATCAACTTCCTCTACCCCCGGATAATTTTTTTTATTGAAGACAAATTTTGCATCGGGAACATTAGCACTCCCGTTCAATGAATTCACAGTATAGGAATAACGGTTGCCTTCTTTTTCTAATACCCTGGTGCTGTAAATAGCTTTTGAGTTTTTATCAACCAGCAGGTACACTTTGTGAAATGGTTTGTTCTTATCATTCGGTGTCATTTCAATTTCCTGCACTATTTTACCGGCTTCTTTTCTTTCGCCGTTCAATTTGTATAAAAAATCTTTATCGTAAAAATTGGTGAATAATTTCTGAGGAGTAAGTGTATTACTTGTAGGATCAAGTTTTGTAATAGTTACTTCGTTAGCCGATTTATCATAGGTCCATACATTATTGCCATCGCAAAAAATCTCCTGTCCTATAAAACTCACCCGGTACTTTGTGCCCTTCATATAGACAGTTCCTTTTTTCGTGGAAATAGTTTTGCCATTGGAATTTTCCACCTTATATGTAAAACTTGCCTGGACAGCTTTGTACGTTCTGAATTTTGCACTGACAGCATCCAGTATCTTTTTTGCATCAGGATCATTGCTTCCATCTTTCTGAGCAAATAACGGGCTTACAATAGTTGTTAAAAACAGGAAGGAATAAATTCTTTTTATCATTCGTCTTATTTTTTAACCGCCGCAAAAATAGGATAATTAAGGTTTAAGATGAGCCAATTGCAGCAGATAGTTGCTCCAAAATAGTCAAACCGTGATATAAACAGGATTTTCTTAACAACCGCTGCATTATAAATTTTCAAGAAGCTCATTCAACTCGGCTTCTGTTTTTACCAATACATCTCTTGCCTTACTTCCCTGGCTGGGACCTACAACGCGAAAGGCTTCTAACTGATCCATCAACCGGCCGGCACGATTGTATCCCAGTTTCATTCTGCGTTGTAACAAGGAAGTTGAGCCAACCTGGTTTTGTACGATTAATCTTGCAGCATCTTCAAAAAGCGGATCACGGTCATTCATATCAAAATCTCTTCCTTCCAGCTCTTTTTCATCCACGTATTCCGGTAATAAAAAGGCTTGCGGATAGCCACGCTGATCACCGATAAACTCAACAATTTTTTCAACTTCAGGTGTATCCACGTAGGCACATTGCAACCGGGTTATTTCACCATGATGAGAAATAAGCATATCGCCTTTACCAATCAGTTGCTCGGCTCCTCCCATATCCAATATGGTTCTGGAATCAATTTTTGATGAGACTTTAAACGCCACGCGTGAAGGAAAGTTCGCCTTGATAGTACCTGTGATAATATTCACTGACGGCCGTTGTGTGGCAATGATCAGGTGAATACCTATCGCGCGGGCTAATTGTGCCAGTCGTGCAATGGGCATTTCAATTTCTTTTCCTGCCGTCATAATAAGATCGGCAAACTCATCGATTACAAGAACAATAAATGGCAAAAACTGGTGGCCCTTTTCAGGATTCAGTTTGCGCCTGATAAATTTATCATTGTACTCTTTAATATTCCTGGCATTGGCTTCCTTCAGCAGATCGTAACGATTATCCATTTCTATGCAAAGAGCATTCAGCGTATGAATCACTTTTTTGGTATCGGTGATGATCGATTCTTCTTCTCCGGGTAATTTGGCAAGAAAGTGTTTCTCTATAAGCCTGTATAAACTCAATTCCACTTTCTTAGGGTCGATCAAAACTAATTTTAATTGCGAAGGATGCTTTTTATAAAGTAGTGAGACAAGAATTGCGTTTATTCCCACTGATTTTCCCTGTCCCGTTGCGCCGGCCATTAACAGGTGCGGCATGCTCGCGAGATCAACAATGAAATTTTCATTGTCAATTTTTTTACCGATGGCAATAGGAAGGCTATAATTATTATGCTGAAATTTTTCGGAAGCCAGCAGCGTTTTCATGCTTACCACACTCTTCTTCACATTCGGCACCTCAATACCAATAGTTCCCTTGCCGGGTATGGGTGCAATGATCCGAATGCCTAAGGCCGCTAAACTTAAAGCAATATCATCTTCAAGATTTTTAATTCTTGAAATACGTATCCCGGCTGCGGGGACAATTTCATAAAGCGTTACCGTAGGTCCGATGGTTGCACTGATCTTCTGGATCTCAATATCGTAATTTCTTAATGTAGCAATGATCTGGTTCTTATTATTCTCCAGTTCCTGCGGATCCTGGATGATCTTTTCGCTGCCATGAGTTTCTAAAAGATCAAGTCTGGGGTATTTATAATCCCGCAGATCAAGCGTTGGCTCATACGGAGGAAGATCTGCATATCCCTTTTCTTTTGGTTCAACTTCCTGCTCTTCCATGGGAGCGGTTTTTATTTCCAGTTCTAAATCTTTTTCAGATTTAATTTTTGGTTTCTCTGTTGTTAATTCTTCTTCGGAAGAAGCATCATGCTGATGAAGGATATCTGCTGTTATCTCTTTTGGTATTACTGCGTCTTCGAAAACTTCTCTTCTTTCTTCTTCCTGTTCATCTTTTTCAATTACTTTCAGAGAATGGGGCTCATAATTTTCTTTCGATGGTACCAATATAATTTCACCGTTACCTTTTAAATAATTTCCCTGTCCGTCCGACAGGCGGGTTTTTTCATCTCTATCATTTCCTGCATATGTATCGTTGATGGTTTTGCCAATTATTCCGGGCTCTTTTTTTAGCTGAATCGACTCTTCTTCGCTAAGTGATTTTGGCCGCTTTGCAGGTAATTTGAAAACAGGATTGAACTGCCAGATCACATAGGCAAGGAAAGCGACAAACAATAGGGCGGCTGTACCTATATTTCCTAACAAGCTAATAAGCCAGTTGCTGATCATATTGCCAACAGCGCCGCCATAAGCAAAATCGTTACTGGCAAAAACAAAGGCAAGTGAAACAGAAATCACCAGTATGCCAACGATTACATAGCGAAGATTCCGCCAAACGGAAAAAACCTTTTTACTGAAAAGAAAATTAACACCGATAACAAAAAAGAAGGTGCAGATAAAAAGTGATGCAACACCAAATCCTTTATAAATAAAAAAATGAGAAATGTAAGCCCCCAGGCGGCCAAGCAGGTTAGCCACCTTTACATTACTATCAAAAAGAATGGATGCGGCGCCCTTAAAGACTTTGTCCTGGTCCTCTTTCCATGTAAAGAAATAAGAGATAAACGCAATAAAAAGGAACAGGGCAATGAGTATACAGACAGCACCCGTTATTTTCCAGGTACGTTCATCCTTTGCCAACTTTTTCAGATCGATTTTTTCTTCCTTTTCGGGTTTCAGATCAGTGGCGGCAGGCTTCTTCGGTTTGTCGGCAGGACTTTTTTTGGATGTGTTCTTTAGCTTGTTAGCCATGGCGGCAAAGATAACAATTAGAAGGCACAAGGTACAAGGTACAAGGAATTGGGAATCGGGAATTAGGAATTAAGATAGGCTTACTACTCCTACTCCTACTCATTACTCATTACTCATTACTCACTACTGACCATTGACCATTCACCGGCAGGCATACCCACAAAGTGGTATCAACAATATTATTAAAACCTGATGCTATGTATTAAATTTGTCCGAATGGACTTCTGCGAAGAAAATTTACCTGCTAAACTCAACTGCCAATGAAAAAAGCTCTTATCCTGCTTTTTTTATTTTTAGGATACAGATCTTTCAGCCAGGCCGATTATTCACTTCCTTACGTTGATATCAGCAAGATCTTATTTGCAGATACAATCGTTGATAAGATGAGTTATGCGTACTCACCTGTGAATCCCTGGCAGAAGAATTTTGAGAAACTCGTCTTTATCAGGACAGGAAATAAAATAATAAATATACCTCCCGCTAAAATTTCTCAAAAGATCATTGTCAGGTTCAACATTTTTAATAGCGCTGACAGTACAACTGCTATTTTTTTCTTCCCGGGATTTTATTTCGATAAGATCACTCTCTATGAACAAAATGGGAACGGCCTGGTTAACCTTCCTGGTATCTTGCCTCACAACAATGATAGTATTGGTTATCGCCTTATTTTCCTCCCGGCTCATGACTCAGCTACCCTATTAGCGGAGCTTCACCAGGTAAAGACCTACACCAACACTCTGCGTCCGCGTCTTATCAACAGCATTTATTTGCCTTCCTACATTATCCAACTGCATCAGCAACGGCATTCCCTTGATGATGCGACTTATATTTTTGCCGGACTTTTCTTAATGATGATCTTATTCTCAATGGCTAATTACCTGCAGGGGAACAATCCCGATTTTCTTTACTATTCCGGGTATGCTTTTTTTTGTGCTGCCATGCTATTCACTAAATCCCATTATGCCCAGCAAGCCAATACGACGAATTATTTTTTCGAAGCATACCTGGATTTTATTCTGCAGAGTACTGGCCTGGTTTTTTACATGATATTTATGCAGAAGTTCCTTGAAACCCGCAGGCAATATCCTTTTATTCATAAGCTCTACAGTATTGGCATTCTTCTGCTTTCGGTTTCAATTTTAGTTTATTCTTACCTGCATTTTTTCTCTGCTGATTACTCTTTCGAATACGCTGTTGAAATGGGTACCAAAATTCTTCTTTTAGTAATGATCCTCATTTTTATCGCGTACAGCGCAAAAAAATGGGACGACAAGCTATTACGTTTTATTGTTGGAGGAAATTTTTTCCTTTTCATTTTTTCAATTCTTTCACAAGCTTTCATTTTTTATAACTGGAGATTGAATGTTCCGTCAATTTTTAATTCGGCTCTTTTTTATTATGAATTTGGATTATTTCTTGAACTCGTTTTCTTCCTCATGGGACTCAGTTATAAAAACCGAAAACTGATCATTGAGCAGACTAAGGAGCGGGAGCGTTTAAAACTGGAAAACGAAAGAAAAGAGTTTGAAAAACAACTAGCCGTTGTAACGGCACAACAGGATGAACGAAACCGCATTTCAACAGATATGCATGATGAGCTGGGTTCCGGTATGACAGCGATACGATTGATGAGTGAGATAGCAAAGAATAAAATGAAAGAGAATACGCCAAAAGAAATTGAAAGAATTTCTCAATCTGCCGACGACGTGTTGAACAAGATGAATGCCATTATCTGGAGTATGAATAGCAAGAATGATTCGTTGGGCAATCTTATTTCGTACATACGGGCGTATACCACTGAATACCTGGAAGGCACCTCTGTGTTTTGCAACGTGAGCATTCCGGATTATATCCCCGAAAAAGAATTGAATGGTGACAAACGACGTAATTTATTTTTGTGCGTAAAAGAAACGTTGAATAACATGCTCAAACATTCCAAGGCAACTGAACTGAATATTGATATTACAGTGAGTGAAATATTGACCATAAAAATTTACGATAACGGTATGGGAATCGATCTTCAGAAACTGCGGCAGTTTGGAACCGGTTTGCAAAATATCGACCGCAGGATGAAAAGCATCAGCGGAGAATTTACCATTGAAAACAATAAAGGAACAATAACAACGCTTAACCTTCCTTTATGATGAAGGTTTCCTGAATACACCGATCAGCAGACATAACCACCCAAGAATAAACAGGAACCCGCCTAACGGGGTAATGGCTCCGACAAATGCGGGTACGGCTTTGTCAGCAGCTTTTAATGAAGTAATGATATATAACGAGCCTGAGAAAAAAAGAATTCCAAAAATAAAAAAATAACCTGCCGAGCGGATCCATTTATCAGGCAGGCGGTCATATATAATCGCAACCAACAACACAGCCAAAGTATGGTACATCTGGTACTGAACGCCTGTTTGAAATACAGCTACTGTTTCTGCTGAAACAATTTGTTTTAAACCATGGGCGCCAAATGCGCCTAAGGCAACTGCTATTGCGCCAAGTAAAGCTCCCAGTAATAAAAAATTTTTATGCATGAAAAATTTTTTCTACAAGATTTTCCAAACGCACGGGATCTTCATCAATGATTATATCGGCCTGTTCGTAATAAATTTTCCGGTCGGAAAACTTTTTTATAATAAACCCCTTTAGCTGATCATTCGTAAGATTTTTGATCAGCGGTCTGGTCTCTTTTTCTTTTATTAACCGCTGAAAAAGCGAATCAATCGGTGTGTTGATCCAAATAGTGGTTCCGGATTGATTCATATAATCAATATTATTATAATAACAAGGGGTACCTCCGCCACAAGCCATCACAAAATTTTCATGGCTTTCGGCTATAATGTGTAGAATATCTTTTTCGAGAAGACGAAAATATTCTTCGCCATTCACCGCAAATATTTCAGGGATAGTCTTTTCTTCATGAGAAGTGATCTGTTCATCAAGATCAAAAAAAGGGATCTGGAGTTTTTCACTGATAAGTTTACCCCAGTGCGTTTTTCCCGAACCCATAAAACCGATGAAGAAGATTTTCATAAAAGCCCCTCCAAACCTCCCCGAAGGGGAGGCTTTGCAAGCTCGTTTATAAAAGATAATTTCATATTCTCAGTGTTTTCGTAAACCCCTCCCTTCGGGAGGGTTTGGGTGGGCTTACTTAAACGCATTTAACCCCGTTATATCCATTCCCGTTATCAGTAAATGAATATCGTGTGTTCCTTCGTATGTAATCACACTTTCCAGGTTCATCATATGGCGCATCACGCTATACTCGCCTGTAATACCCATACCCCCCAAGATCTGTCTTGCATCCCGACAGATATTTGCAGCTATTTCACAGGCATTTCGCTTTGCCATACTTACTTGCTGCGGGGTTGCTTTGTTTTCATCCATAAGCATACCTAATCGCCAGTTAAGCAATTGCGCTTTAGTAATCTCCGTGATCATTTCTGCCAGCTTTTTTTGTTGCAGCTGAAAACTGCCGATCGGTCTATCGAACTGAATTCTTTCTTTTGAATAACGCAGGGCCGTATCGTAACAATCCATTGCGGCACCAATAGTTCCCCAGGCAATTCCGTAACGAGCCTTCGTCAAGCAACTCAGCGGACCTTTCAAACCTTTTACATCAGGAAGAATATTTTTCTTCGGCACTTTCACATTGTCAAAAACCAATTCGCCGGTAGCAGATGCACGAAGGCTCCATTTGCCATGTGTTGCAGGCGTGCTGAATCCTTCCATACCCCTTTCTAAAATCAATCCGCAAACTTCGCCTTCCTCATCCTTTGCCCATACGACAGCTACCTGGGAGTAAGGTGCATTGCTGATCCACATTTTTGAACCATTGAGGATAATATAATCTCCTGCATCCTTGAAATTACTTAACATGCCACCCGGATCACTGCCATGATCAGGTTCGGTTAATCCAAAACAACCCAGCCACTCACCACTGGCAAGTTTGGGCAAAAATTTTTTTCTCTGTTCTTCACTACCAAAAGCATAAATAGGAAACATGACAAGAGAACCCTGCACGGATGCGGTAGAACGAACACCACTGTCACCACGCTCCAGTTCCTGCATCATCAAACCATAACTGATATAATCCAAACCGCCGCCACCATATTCAACAGGAATGGTCGGTCCAAAACAGCCCAATTCACCTAATTGTTTCACGATCTGCTGCGGGAACTCTGCCCGCTGCGCATAATCTTCAATAATGGGTGAAATCTCCTTTTTTACATAATTACGAACAGCTTCCCGGATATGTTTTTGCTCTTCGGTCAATAATTCATCCAACTGATAATAATCCGGGCTAACAAAAAGATCGGTGCGGGCAGCCATAAGCAATTGCAGATTTTAATGCGAACAAAGGTAAAGGATAAGAGTAAGAAAAAAATTATGTTGCTGGCTACAATGTTACTCTCACCCTATTTGTGAGTGGTGAGTTGTGAATGGTGAGTGATCGAATATTCACGACTGACAACTCACCACTCACTATCTTGCTCCAAACTCCTGCACCCAATAACTTCCTGCTTTTGCTGCACCAAAATCATGGAATGCGGGGTTCATGATATTGATGCAATGCTCTTCACTTTGTAGCCATGCATCCATAACCGTTTGCTCAGTACTATAACCTTTTGCAATATTTTCTCCAAAGGCGGACCAATTATAACCTGCAGCCCTTATGCGGTCACCGGGTGAAGAGCCATTCAATCCTGTATGACTGAAATAATTGTTTTTATACATATCGGCAGCATGAACTGAGGCAGCCGTTTCTAACTTATCATTCCATGTAACTGTTGTGGTCGGCGCATAATAAGCAGAACCGCAGTTACATCCTCTCTGACGTTGCTGATTTACCAGCTGAAGCATCAATGATTTATTGAGTACCGTTGAAATTGAATTGTCCGAACCAGGAACATCATTTTTGCGACAGGAAAAGAAAATAACGAAAATGAAAAATAGAAGAGTAAATACAATCCTTAGTGTTTTCATCGTTATTAATTAATCTATCCTGAAAACTCAAAAACCAAACCAAAATCATAGATTTGCGCCCGGCAAAATTCATTCATTAACCATCTATTAAAAACTGCATGAATCCAATTTTAAAGATGATATTGGCTGTATTGGGAGGTCTTATTTCAGCAATTGCTGCTGCCTTGCTTCTTTGGCCGGTTGTACAATTAGTATTTGATAAATTTTTTGAGTTTGGTTCTTCGCGGAGCGATATTATTTTAAGACTGAGTTTTTACCTGTGGGTACTGATTCCTACGCTGGTTGGCGGCTTTGTATGCAGTTTAATTGCAGCCAGGAAAGAACTTAATCATGTTCTTGTACTTACCTTACTTACCATCGCCATAATGATCGTTATTTTCAGGGAGGATATCGTAACAATCGAACCCAGGGACACCCTGATCATTTTGATGTTCCCCCTGGGTTATTTTACAGGTGGCAGAATCGGAATGACCTACAAGAGAAAAAGAAAGAAACGCCTGGAAAAGACTATTTCCTGAGATAAATTCTCATTTCGTCCCGGTATTGTTTTGCCATTGTTCTTGCTTCTTCAGCAAAATTTTCTTTGCCTGATGCATAGATGATAGCACGACTTACATTAACAAGTAACCCGCAATCGGGGATCATTGCTTTTTCAGAAATTTCTTTTAAGCTTCCACCCTGTACACCGATACCGGGAACAAGATAAAAATGTTCCGGAGTTAATTGCCGGATGTTTATAAATTCATCAGGCTGGGTTGCTCCTATCACGAACATTAAATTATCAGTCCTGCCCCAGCCGGAAACTTTTTTTAAAACCCGTTCATACAAATAAGCCGTTTCCTGTTTGGTAACGTGCACACCCTCTTCCAATTCATCAGTTTTGATTATAACTTTCTTCAATTCAAAATCTGCCGCCCCGGAATTAGATGTAAGTCCAAGTACAATGGCCCATTTGTGATCATATTCAAGAAATGGTTTTACGCTGTCTTCACCCATATAAGGAGCCACTGTGATCGCATCAAAATTTAAACTTTCGAAAAAGGCCCTTGCATATTGTGATGATGTGTTGCCAATATCTCCCCGTTTGGCATCGGCAATTTTAAAATGCTCCTCGGGAATGTAGTTTACGGTTTTCTCCAAAGTTTGCCAACCCTTCACTCCCATTGCTTCATAAAAAGCTGTATTGATCTTATAACTTACACAAAGATCGCTGGTGGCATCAATGATCTGTTTATTGAATTCGAAAACAGGATCATCATAAGACAAAAGATGTTTTGGAATTTTTTCCCTGTCCGAATCAAGGCCAATACAGAGATAAGATTGTTTTGTAAAAATCTGATCAACGAGTTGCTGACGGGTCATACGGCGAAGATAAATTTTAGTTTGTCATGTTGATCCGCCTAAGGCGGAGAGACATCTCATAATAGCAAAGTTTCAGATCCTTCACTTTGTTCAGGATGACAAATAAGAAAGAATGAGTTTTTCGATGGCATTGCTCTCCCATTTTTCTTCGATCCCTGGTGTTTTCATCACTTCCTCCATAATTGCTTCCTGTTTTTGTCCTCTCTGTAATGCTTCACTATACCGGATCTGCGGGCTGAATGTGACTTGGGAATAAGCAGGTATCCATTTATCAGGATATTTTTCATGAAGTCTTGCCTCGATTTTTTTCTGTAATAAAAACCTTGGATCAGCTATTTTATCACGCATTTCTATAAAATTATTCAGTGCAAGATCCGCTATGGCATCTCCATCAGGTTTTCGCAATTGCTGGTATTCAGATAAAATAGTTGTCCAGTCTTCCTCATGTTTTTCTATTAACCCGTTCAGTACAGAACAATCCTCAAAGCCACAGTTCATTCCCTGGCCAAAGAAGGGAACAATGGCATGGGCGGCATCACCGATCAGGGCGAACTTATCTTCATACACCCAGGGATAACATTTTACTGTCACTAATGAAGAAGTGGGGTTCGTAAAAAAATCTTCTTCCAGGGCCGGCATCAATGGAACAGCATCGGTAAATGTTGTACTAAAAAAATCTTTTAGTTTTTCTTTTGTATTGAGTGAAGAAAAGGAAGTTTCGCCTTCGAACGGGAAAAATAAAGTGCAGGTAAAGCTTCCATCCATATTGGGCAAGGCGATCAGCATATAATTACCACGTGGCCAGATATGCAAGGCGTTTTTTTCCATTGAAAAACTACCATTTGCGCCGGCAGGGATGTGAAGTTCTTTATAGCCGAAGTCAATATAAAATTGCTGGTAATCGAAACGATCATGCCGGAGCATATGCTGTAATCTTGTGGCAGAATAGGCGCCGTCGGCACCGAAGATAAGTTCAGAGTCAGGAGTCGTGAGTCCGGAGTCTATGCTGTTTTCGAAAGTTATTTTGTTTTCTTTCCAATCAATTGATATGCATTTCTGATTAAAGAAAATTTCTACTCCCTGCTGTTCAGCCAAATCCATTAATTTTTTATTCAACCCGGCTCTTGAAACAGAATTGATGAATTGTCCCTGTTTACCATAGGGCTGAAATGCCGTGCTGCCATCCACATTATGAATAAAACGGCCGTGCATGGGAATAGCAATTTTCCTGATCTCCTCCATCACACCTACTTCTTCCAATGCTTTAATGCCCCTGTCACTCAAGGCAAGATTAATGGAACGGCCGGCAGAGATCTTTTCCTTTCTCATGTCAGGAAGGCGTTCATATAGTTTTACCTTATAAGCCCTACGGGCTAAATAAATGGATAAAAGAGAGCCAACGAGACCTGCGCCTATTATTGTAACATCTTTTTTCATTCAATTTTGCAAAATGGATTGAATAATATTTCCAAATCTCCACACTTCTTCAAAACTATTATACAAAGGGACAGGAGCCACACGAATAACATTGGGTTCTCTCCAATCAGCAATCACGCCCTCCTTCATCAATGCGTCAAAAATTTCCTTTCCTCTTTCAAGCACCAGCATCGATACCTGGCAACCCCGTTCATTTTCGCTGGAAGGAGTTATCACTTCAATAATTTTCTTTGATTGATGAGCATTGATATCATTCAAAATAAAATGCAGGTAAGTAGATAATAATTTTCTTTTTTGCTGTAGTTTGTCAATGCCTGCTTCATTAAAAATATCCAGCGCGGCTTTATGTGCAGCCATCGAAAGAACGGGCGCATTACTCAACTGCCAGCCCTCCGCTGTAGGAATGGCTTCAAAACCTTTCTCCATTTTAAAACGGGTTTCTTTTGTAGATCCCCACCATCCCGCAAAACGAGGCAAGCCTGTATTCTTTGCATGTTGTTCATGTATATAAATTCCCCCCACGCCACCCGGACCGGAATTCAAATATTTATAAGAACACCAGCAGGCAAAGTCAACATTCCAGTCGTGTAAATGTAATTCAACATTGCCTGCGGCATGGGCAAGATCAAATCCTGCATAGGCGCCTGCAGCATGTGCCGCATCAGTGATCGATTTGATGTCAAAAAACTGTCCGGTATAATAATTTACCCCGCTGAATAATACAACCGCCACGCTATCGTTGTGTTTTTGAATAGCAGAAAGAATATCTTCTGTTCTCAATGAATGTTCTCCCTCTCTTGGTAAGACTTCAACGATCGCATCAGCGGGACTAAGACCGTGAAATCTTGCCTGTGATTCAAAGGCATATTGATCTGAAGGGAATGCCTTGGCCTCGCAAATGATCTTGTAACGCTGTTTTGTTGGGCGATAGAACGTTACCATTAACAAATGCAGGTTAACAGTAAGAGAATTCATTACTACCACTTCTTCCGGCAAACAGCCAATGATTCCTGATAATTGTTTCGGAAAAATTTCATGATAAGGGAACCAGGGATTTTTTGCATGAAAATGACCTTCTACTCCCAATGCAGACCAATCATCTAATTCCTGTTTCACATATGCTTCAACCGTTGTTGGTTGCAATCCAAGAGAATTGCCGTTAAAATAAATACAATCCTTTCCGTTATGTTGAGGAATATAAAAACGATCACGAAATTGTCTTAAAGGATCTTGCTGATCGAGTTGCTGAGCGAATTTGAATGAGTTTTGATAATCCATTGTTCCGGTTAATTACAGGGAGTTACCCATTGCTGGGGTTTGATTTTAATTTTTTTATCAGTATATATAATTGCATCAAATCTATTATGCGAATCATCAGGATATTTTATGGAACAATTCTCAGTGAATCTATCGTGGTTCGAAGAAAATCTTTTTTGGCTTTGAAAAGAAATTGAATAATATTGATTTTTCAGGGAAGAAGTTAACCACTCACCCAGCCATCGGGGCCTGTCATTGCTATTTTGTTTTGAAACATGTGTATTGGCAGCCCATAAAACTATATTCATATTTTTTAAAAACTCATTTTTTAACCACATAACATTGTCTGCCATAAGGCTATCCCTGTAATGCATTCTCTCATTTACATCTCTGATAGTAAGATAATAGCATAACAATTCCCTGTTTACCAGGCACCGCAAAAGCAGTTTATGCTTTACATCAGGTATATTTTTTAAATCTTCGAGCTCTTTACTGATAAAATTATAGTTGGAGCTCAATCTGATAAACTCATCATTGCTTATAGGTGTCTTTTTGCTGAAATTTTTTCCTATATATAAAGAAAGAATTGAATCGCATTCATTTAATTTGTTTTTATTACTCCTAATGATATTTTCTTTAATAAGATATCCGGAAAGCAGATTGAACCTGCAATCTTCCTGAATATCGCAGGCGAGAATCAAAGGTTGTTTTGATACTTTCTCCTTTTCATAATAATTAAGCAAGCTATTTTGTACGGAAATCGTGTTCCAAAATGGATATAAAAAATTTCTTAGCCGATTGTTTAATGAATCATTATTCAAATAGCTGATAACGCATTCAGTAAAAGAGCTTTCAAAAATTACTGAATTAAAATTAAATTCCTGATGAAGAAATTCAAGTAAAAAAGACTTTGCTTCATTGAGTGATTCATAACCATGCCCCTCTTCCCCCAGGCCAACAAGAGAATGATTATCTATTGACGCTTTAAAAGTTTTTGCTGCTTCTTCATTTAAAGCAACATTTTGAGAAAATGATTGACAACTGCAATTTATTATCATTATTACCAGGAGAATTCTCATTGCAAATTGTATTATTTAATCTATTGTTGCAATCACCTTCAATTCAATTGCAATTGGTGTCGGCAGGCTTTTTACTTCAACTGTCGTTCTACAGGCTTGTACCGCTTTAAAATATTCACCGTAAATTTTATTATAAACCGGAAAATCTTTTTTCATATTAGTAAGAAAGACTGTTACATCAATGATCTTGTCCCAGCTACTGCCACCTGCTTCCAGCACAGCTTTTACATTGGCAAATACAGAATGGCATTCTGCTTCAATGTCATACTTAATTATGTTTCCTTGTGCATCCAACTCCAAACCGGGAATAGAATTGTCCTTCGGGTTTCTTGACCCGATCCCTGAAAGAAATAAAAGATTTCCCACCTTTCTTGCATGGGGGTAGGTACCGAGCGGTTTGGAAGCATTTTCTGTATGAATGATTTTTTTGCTCATATTTATTGCCACAAAGACACAAAGTTTTACATTCTGAATCTTTTTATACCATCTTTAATTAAGGGAACATTAAAGTTAATTAGAAAGCCAGGTCGTTTTCCTGTGAGCTTTAGGTGACTTAATATCTGGGCTTGCCAGACAGGATTTAATTCATCTTTTGCCTTTAATTCACAAATAACGAGATCATCAACTAAGACATCAAGTCGTAAACCTTCATCGAAAACAAGACCATCATAATTAATAGGAATATCAATTTGACGAACCCGGGGAATGCCTTTTTTTGTCAACTCGTGGCAAAAACAAACTTCATACACTCTTTCAAGCAAACCGGGTCCAAGTTGTGAATGTACTTTGAAGCAGCAATCAACAATCTCTTTCGCCAAAATTTCTTCTCTTTCTTTTGTTAATATCTGATTCATTATAAATGCTCTTTGTGTCTTTGTGCCTTAGTGGCTAATTTACAATTCCACACAAACATTCTTCGCTTCTGTAAAAAATCGCAATGCTTCCCAACCGCCTTCTCTGCCAACACCACTGTTCTTCATTCCACCGAAAGGTGTTCTCAGATCACGAAGCAGCCAGCAATTGACCCAAATAATTCCACTTTGTACTGATGCAGCAACACGATTGGCTTTGGAAATATCCTGTGTCCAGATCGTTGCTGACAAACCGTAACTCGTCGCATTCGCTAATAGCAGGGCTTCTTCTTCTGTTTTAAAAGATTGCAAAGTGACTACAGGACCAAAAATTTCTTCCTGGTTGGTCTGGCAACCGGGACCAAGTCCTTCGATAACTGTTGGCCCGATAAAATATCCATTGGTACAGCGACCGTTTAATTTTACCGCATGGCCACCACATAAAATTTTTCCACCTTCCTGTTTTGCTGTTTCAAGACAACGGATGATCTTTTCAAAATGAACTTTGCTAACGATGGCTCCCTGTTTTGCATTTTCCTCAAGGGGATCAGCCACAGTAAGTTGTTTTGTTCTTTCAACAAATTCTTTTTTGAATTTTTCATATACCGTTTCTTCAATAAGAATTCTGCTTCCACATAAACAAATCTCACCCTGATTAGAAAAAGAAGATTGAATAGAGGTTTTCATCATTCTTTCCCAGTTGCAATCGGCAAAAATGATATTCGGATTTTTGCCGCCTAATTCTAATGAAAGTTTTTTAAATTTTGGAGCAGCAAGTGATGCGATACGCTCTCCTGCTCTCGTGCTTCCTGTAAAGGAAATTGCTTTTACTTCCGGATGCTCAACGATGGCTTCGCCGGCACCCGGCCCGGTTCCATGAATAATATTTAAAACCCCGGCAGGCAGGCCTGCTTCTATACAAATTTTTGAGAGAAGAAAGGCAGTTACCGGAGTAACCTCTGAAGGCTTTGCCAGTACGCAATTTCCAGCTGCCAGTGCCGGTGCAATTTTCCAGGTAAATAAATACAAAGGAAGATTCCATGGAGAAATGCAGCCAACAATTCCTACTGGCTGACGGAGTGTATAGTTGATCGCCTTATCTTCCATGTTATGGCTCTCGGTAGCAAAATGTATGATCCCTGTAGCAAAAAAACGAAAGTTGGCAGAGGCTCTTGGAATATCAACTTTCTTGCTTAACCAAAGTGGTTTACCGTTATCGTTTGTTTCTGCTAAAGCGAGTTCATCAAGATTTTCATCAACGAGGTCAGCAATCCGATTCAGAATTTGAAATCGTTGTTCAACCGGTGTGGCGCTCCATAGAGGAAGGACCTTTTGCGCAGCATAAACAGCAGCTTCAATATCTTTTTCATTTGAATCAGGAATTTGGCCATATACTTCTCCTGTTGCAGGATTGATGTTATCAATGAATTTTCCACTCAGCGGGCCAATAAGATTTCCTCCAATGTAATTTTCTAAATGATATGGTATTGATAAGTTCATCGGTTAATCCGTTTGTCCGTTAATCCGTTTAAACCTTTAGCCGGATTAACGGATTACCTAAATACTCCCCGTTCTTCCTCCATCCACGGGAATACTTGTTCCGTTTATATATGAAGCTGCAGGAGAGGCAAGAAATGCTGCCACTGCGGCAATTTCAGTCGCATCCCCAAATCGCTTCATGGGTACTTCTTCTTTCATGTTCTTCTCTACCACTTCTAATACTACATTTCCCCGCTTGGCAGTTCCTTCAATTATAGAATTCAACCGCTGCGTTGTAATAAATCCCGGGAGAAGATTGTTTACCGTAATATTAAACTGTCCTAATTCATTCGCCATGGTTTTTGCCCATGAAGCCACGGCACCGCGAATAGTATTGGATACTCCTAAATTTTTCAACGGAATTTTTACGGATGTTGAAATAATATTGATGATGCGTCCATAGGCCGCTGCTTTCATGGAAGGAACTACGGCCTTTGTCAAAATATGATTACAAATTAAATGTTGGTTAAAGGCTTTAAGAAAGTCTTCTTCCGTAGCTTCTATAATTGTCCCGGAAGGAGGTCCCCCCGTATTATTTATCAGAATATGAACAATATGATCTTTTACATGGGTCTCAATTATTTTTTTTAGATCTTCGGGCTTGTTGAAATCAGCGATCAGGTAATTATGTTCTTGTCTCAATGAACTATCAAGACGATGTACAGTGGATCTTAGGGCATCTTCGTTTCTTGCGATTAACGTGCAGTTAGCGCCGAGCAAGGCCAGTTCTTCTGCAATGGCTAATCCAATACCCTGTGTACTTCCGCAAATGATGGCATATTTTCCTTCGAGAGAGAGATTCATAGAAGTCAAACCTAAGGAAAAAGTTGTAATCTTTGCATGGAAAGATGTCAGCGAACAGATCGGCGAATATCCGCGGGAACTTGTATAGTTACTGAAGCTGGTAACTAAAAAAAATAAACGATAAACTAAAAACTTTTCTATGCCAGTTACTGCTCCCTTCAATTTAAAAAAATGGATCGATGAACATCGTGACCTGTTGAAACCTCCCGTAGGTAACCAGTGTGTTTATAAGAACACGGAAAATTTTATTGTGATGGTAGTGGGAGGACCTAATGCCCGAAAGGATTATCACTACAACGAAAGTGAAGAACTCTATTACCAGGTAGAGGGAAATATTGTGTTGAAAATTATTGATGAGGGGGTCCCAAGATCGATCCCGATCAATGAAGGGGATATGTTTTTGCTGCCTCCAAAGACCCCACATTCTCCTCAACGCGGAGTCAATACAGTTGGTTTGGTCATTGAAAAAGTAAGAGAAGATGAAGAAGAAGAAAAAGATGCGTTTATGTGGTTTTGTGAGAACTGTGGCAATAAGTTGTACGAGGATTCTGTTTTTGTAAAAGACATTGTAAAGCAATTACCTCCTATCATGGAAAAATTCTGGAGCAATATTGAATTAAGAACCTGCAAGAAATGCGGAACTGTGATGGAGCCACCGGTAAAGAAATAAAATTCCAAAAGACAAACCCCAAACTCCAAATAAGTTAACTATTCAGCCCGGAAATTCAGAACCGTTGAAGAGGGATTTGGAATTTTTGATTTGTGATTTATGAAAATCGACATTCATACTCATATTATGCCCTCCACAATGCCAAACTGGACAAAGAAGTTTGGCTATGGAGAGTTTATTCATCTTGAACATAACAATTGCCAGGCCTGTATGATGAGGGGGGACAAGGTTTTTCGCGTGGTGGAAGAAAATTGTTTTAAAGAAGAAGTGCGCATAAAGGAAATGGATGAGACGGAAGTTACTATGCAGGTGCTTTCTACTATTCCCGTTCTTTTTAATTACTGGGCAAAGGCAAATGATGGATCAGAAACCTCGCGTTTTTTTAATGATCATATTGCTGAAACCGTTTCTAAAAATCCAAAACGATTTATTGGGCTTGGTACCGTTCCATTGCAGGATGTTGATCTTGCTGTTAAAGAAATGGAACGATGCGTGAAAGATTTAAAAATGCCCGGTCTTGAGATCGGAAGTAATATCAATGGAAAAAATTTAAATGAAAAAGAATTTTTTCCATTTTATGAAGAAGCTGAAAAATTGGGTTGTGTTCTATTTGTTCATCCCTGGGAAATGATGGGCGAAGAACAGATGCCGAAATACTGGCTGCCCTGGCTTGTGGGCATGCCGGCAGAAACCTCAAGAGCCATTTGCTCGATGATCTTTGGAGGAGTATTTACAAAATATCCAAAACTACGGGTAGCTTTTGCTCATGGCGGTGGCTCGTTTCCCTTTACAATTGGCAGAATTGAGCATGGATTTGATGTCCGCCCCGACCTGACAGCGGTCGACAATAATATCAATCCAAGAGACTATTTAGGAAAATTCTGGGTTGATAGTTTAGTTCATGACAAAAAAGCTTTCAGTTATTTATTGGAGGTAGTGGGTGAAGATAAAGTTTGCCTGGGGAGCGACTATCCATTTCCTCTTGGAGAATCTCACCCCGGAAAATTAATTGCGAAAATGAAGGCCGGTAAAAAGATCGAAAAAAAATTATTATATAAAAATGCTGAAGATTGGTTAGGTATCAGTCATTAAACAAGTCCGGGTAATCAGTTATTATCCCGTCCACTCCCATCTTCTTTAATTTTTCAATCATCTCCTTATCATTCACCGTCCATGGAAGGAGCTTCATATTTTTCCCATGGCATTTTCTTACCAGTTTTCCATCCACTAACTCGTAAGCAGGACTGTAAACAGTTGGAATAAAACCCAGGGCGTTCAATTGTTCATCCAAAGTCCTTTTATCAAATGATTCTATCAGCATAGCTGTTTTGACTGCAGGATAATGCTCATGAAGGTATTTCAGCGGTCTGAAATCAAAAGACTGGATAATAATATAGTCTTCGATTTGTTTTTCTTTAATTACAGCCATCAATAACTCCACAAACTCATCTGGTTTTGGATTGAACACTCCGTCAAATTCAGGGTTAGTTTTGATTTCAATATTATAATAAGGAAGAGGTCGTTTGCTGGTCATCATATACTGCCGCACGCTGTCAATTAAGTCGGCCAGGAGGGGTTTCACAACCTTTATCTTTTGTTGCTGAGGAAAACGGGGATGCGGCTTCAATCCTACATCAAAAGTTTTCACCTGTTCATAGGTCATCCAGTAAATATTGAACTTTCTTTCTTCTCTCAGGCCCATATAAATGCCATCAGGTTTTGTAGTGATGTCCTGGCTGAACCAGGGATCGTGCGACAAAACAACTTTTTTATCTTTTGTGATCACTACATCCATTTCCAAAGTAGTAACACCCAAATCCAATGCTCTGAGCATGGCCGGAACAGTGTTCTCCGGCATCAATCCCCTGCAGCCACGATGACCCTGTTTGTCAAAAACCCGGGCTGTAGGTAAATTTTGCATTTGCTTAGTATTTGAACAAGACATCATGCACAGGAAAAAGTAAAAGAAAAAATATCTTATCATGAAGGAAATATTTTGGATTTTCTGCTTTCCATTCTTTCGCCGATCTCTTTTGCATCTCCCTCCTGCTTTTTCAATTCTGCTACAATATTATCATAGCTTTTTTCATCACGATTCTGACTTAACTTATGAACATTATCCAGTTCTGTCACTTCAATTTCAAAAGCAAGAATGGCCTTGACCAGTTTTTCCCTGTAATCGACAGGAAGGTTATCATAGACAGTGGAAGACTGAAGGTCATTATTCTCGAAATGCAAGGACAGTCTCTTCAAAAAGTCAATTAACCTTTCTTCGTCTAAGAATTTTATTTCTCCCCTTGCATGTATGGCAATATAATTCCAGGTAGATGCCTGCTGAGGATTGCCTGCATACCATGTGCCGCTTACATAGGTATGCGCGCCGGTGAATAAGGCAAGCAGGTTCGGATTTTCTTCAAAAGCATAATGATGGTCTGATTTTTTTGCAATATGACCATAAATAAAAAGTTTACCCTCTTTTTCTTCTACCATTACAGGAACCTGTGTAGCAACGGGTCTTAGTTTTCTATCGCAGCCGATCAGGGTTATAAAAGGATGCTTGTGCATGAAATCAAGCAGCAGTTGTTTGTCGTTTTCTTTGTAGTGAGAATAATTGTACATGGCCCAATCTGGATTTTTGAAGATTGCAAAATCAACATCAAATTAAACCGCCAAGCTAAGAGAAAAAAAGATTGGAAAAAAGACAATTTACGCAGAATAGGCCTCAAAGAAACACTTCAAATCCTATCGTAAGCAAGCGCTCTGCCTGCCCGTATAATTCCATGCTTAACCAAAATGCTGTTATTAAAATTTTTTTTGCTGTCCCGGTGCGTAGGCCTTTGCAGATTTGCTGCCAGAGATTTTTTTGGCTTGCCCGGGAGGTAAATGGCCCGTTACAGGGTGCAGTTTAACAAGGCAGGAAGAAAAGAATAAACTAAGAACAAAAAAGAAGATCAACCTGTATTTTTTCATAGAGATATTTTTGACAAAATACAGATTGTTAATGAAACTACCGATGCGGTTTTTCCCTGTGATATATTCAATTTCAGTATAGCAATACTCCGTATTGTCCCGGTTACAAAAAAACAAACTGTCCAAATGACTCTTTTACATCACTCACCTACAACTTCAGCCACTTTTGCAGAACTCATGTTTGCATTGCGCATAGCAATGCTGCGGACTACATCGGCTGCAAATTGTTTGAATGCCTTTTTGCTGATCTCATCATCGCTCATCATCACCGGCACACCCTGGTCGCCACCCTCACGAATGCTCTGAACTAATGGTATCTGACCCAGAAACGGGATATCATATTCTTCTGCCAAACGCTTGCCTCCTTCTTTTCCGAAAATATAATATTTATTGCCGGGCAATTCCGCCGGGGTGAAATAACTCATATTCTCAACTAAACCAATAATGGGAACATTCATCTGCGCCTGTCCAAACATGGCAATTCCTTTTTTTGCATCGGCAAGTGCAACATCCTGCGGAGTTGTTACGATCACTGCACCGGTTACCGGCACGGTTTGCATTAAGGTTAAATGAATATCGCCCGTGCCCGGTGGCATATCAACGATGAGGTAATCCAGCTCATCCCAATATACATCAGTTACAAATTGCCTGATGGCACTGCTGGCCATCGGGCCCCGCCATACGACGGCGCTTTTTTCATCAACCAATAAACCGATACTAATGAGTTTTATGCCATAACGATCAAGCGGAGCGATCATCCCTTTTTCTCCAATGTCGATCATCAGTGGTCGCTCACCGCGAACGCCAAACATGATCGGCACACTGGGACCATAAATATCAGCATCCATCAAACCGACCTTTGCTCCGCCTTGTGCAATAGCCAATGCAAGATTGGCTGCCACTGTACTTTTCCCTACCCCACCTTTTCCGCTCACTACAGCAATAATATTTTTCACTTTCGGTAATACCGCCCCACTGTCTGATCTTTTTGTGGTTGTATTTGAAGTAAATTTTACATTCACGGTAGCCTCTTTATTCACTATAACCTTTATCGCATTTACACAGGCATTTTTGATCATGTCTTTGAGCGGGCAGGCAGGTGTTGTCAGTACAACAGTAAATGAAACATAATTACCTTCAATCACAATATCCTGTACCATATTGAGAGTAACAATGTCCTTTCCCAAGTCGGGTTCCTGAACATTACTCAACGCTTTTAATATATCTTCCTTCGTCATGAGGGATCTGATTTTTGTAGCTAAGAGCATAAAGAGATAAAGAGGAAAAGAATAGTTTTCGCATTTGTTTTTCTCATGCTCTTTTTCTCTTTTTAACTCTTCGAATTCGTTAAAATGGTTGTAAAAAACATTTTTTCAATGCAAAGGTAACCAACTACAAGGTTTTTGTTTTACGATTTAAGCAACTTGTCTTTATTTTTGACAGAATGAGAAAAATTCCATTATACCTCGGGATCATTATTTTCATAATACCAGCGACTGCGAAAGCCCAATTTGAAACGGTACGTGACTCAGTGGTTCAATTATATGGTATTGTGATGACAGCCGATAGTCTTGTAGGCATACCCGCTGTCAGCATTGTAGTAAAAGGACAAAACCGGGGCACTATCACAAATAACGAGGGAGTATTTTCCATTGTTGTTTTAAAAGGAGATGTGGTAGAATTTACACACGTGAGTTATAAACCAAAATCTGTTACCATTCCCCGAAATCTCGAAGGCAATCAATACAGCGTGGTGCAGTTAATGGTAGCCGACACTGTTTATCTTCCGGCTACAATTATCCGGCCCCGACCAACAGCCCAGCAATTTGAAAGGGATTTTGTTAACAGCAAGATTGATGATGATAATATTGAAATTGCCCGCAAAAATACAGATGCCGCCAAGCGAAGAATTTTAATGAAAACAGTTCCTGCCAGCGGCAGTGAAGCCACTCAATTACAATTTCAAAAAATTGCCAACAAGGCCAGCTATGCAGGTCAAACTCCGCCGATGAATATTTTCAATCCTGCTGCCTGGCAGGAGTTTATTCAAGCCTGGAAGCGAGGAGATTTTAAAAGGAAGGATTAAAACCCCTGTTCTCCGCCTAAGGCGGGGAGATTTAGATCGAATATGGCGGAGCAAGGTCGCGCACTTCAACGTTCTGAACTATATTCAACAAGAATCCTGTATGAAAACCGATCTTCATACATTTGTCCGTAAACAATTTAATAACTCTTCCTTAAAAGTGAATTTTCCAAAACTCCCCTTTAGGGGCATAAAGAAACTTCTGTTTTAAGATTAAACCTGGGGGTATGATTCGTATTTCCGTTATTGGCGCAGGCACCATGGGCAACGGTATTGCACATGTTTTTGCCCAAAATGGTTTTAAAGTAAATCTTATTGATGTATCACAGCCTCAGTTGAATAAAGCCCTTGATACTATCACAAAAAATCTCGACAGACAGTTATCAAAAGCTGCCATTACGGAAGAAGTAAAAGGCAGCACATTAAAAAATATTCAACTCCTTACCTCCATGGATGCCGGTGTGCAGGAATCTGAACTGGTTATAGAAGCTGCTACTGAAAATACAGATCTTAAGCTCGCCATCTTCAAACAAATTGATGAAAAAGCCCCGGTGAGCTGCATACTTGCCACCAATACTTCATCCATCTCAATTACAAAGATTGCAGCGGCTACAAAACGTCCTGAAATGGTCATCGGCATGCATTTCATGAATCCTGTGCCGGTGATGAAACTGGTTGAGATCATCAATGGCTATGCAACAAAAAAAGAAGTGACCGATAAAATTGTCGCTCTGAGTAAACAGCTTGGCAAAGTTCCCTGCGTGGTAAATGATTATCCCGGTTTTATTGCCAACCGGATTTTAATGCCCATGATCAACGAAGCAATTTATAGTTTATATGAAGGCGTGGCAGGTGTGGAAGAAATTGATACAGTCATGAAACTCGGGATGGCTCATCCTATGGGACCATTGCAGCTTGCCGACTTTGTTGGTCTTGATGTTTGTCTTTCTATTCTAAATGTTTTGCATGATGGCTTTGGAAATCCGAAATATGCTCCCTGTCCATTACTGGTAAATATGGTAATGGCCGGCAAACTGGGGATAAAGAGCAGTGAAGGATTTTATACTTACACAGCAGGAAGTAAGGAATTGGTAGTGAGTGAAAGGTTTTTATAATAATAGTTATCATGTTTAATGCTGATCTTTCTTTCAAAAAAGCAAATTCTGCCGGCGATCTCATTGATAAAAATTTCCTTAGTGGACTATTTGGCCCTGTCAACAATATTGAAAAACAATTTTTGAAAACTACCGGCTTCTCAGGCTCAGCTCATGAAAAAATCATCCTGCATATGCAGAATGGAGAAACTATATCCCTGATCCTTAAAAACATCTATCCCTCGCAGGATATGACAATATGGAGGTCAGGTAATATCGCCAATCGAGAAGCGCTGTTGATTGATCATAAAGAAATGGCTGGTGTCTGGAATATTTTTCAATCACCCTATATTGCTTATGCGGTGGAAGAGAAAAATTCTGTCCTGTTGATGTATGATCTTTCAGAATATCTTTTTCCCGATATACGACAACCCATCAGCATAGAAGAGGAAGACCTGCTGTTGCAGTCATTAGCCCGCCTGCATGCCCATTATTGGCAACACGATCTGCTTTCGCAATCCTGGCTCACCAGGCAAGAGAACTATTTTAATTTGCTTGGTCCAAATGCTGCGGAAGAAGAAAAAGTTGCCGGGCATCAGCACCCGATTTTTGAACCTGTGGAGAATGGATGGCGATCAGCATTTGAAATTCTTCCAGGGGATATCAAATCATTTCTTTCAAATCCGCCCATGGAAAAGATGACTGCCGGTTTACCAAAAACCCTGATCCATGGCGATTCCAAGATCGCTAACTTTGCTATTCTGCCCGGTCATAAGTTAGCCGCATTCGATTGGACAGTTGTTGCTTCGGCCTGTCCCACCTGCGAAATGGGCTGGTATATCGCAGTCAACGCATCAAGGCTGGCAAGAACAAAAGAAGAAGTTCTCAACTATTATCGTGAATTTTTACAAAAAGAACTCCACCGGGAAATTGATAATACAAGATGGGAGCAAATGATGGACATAGCCATACTGACCGGCGCAATAAACCTACTTTGGAATAAGGCTCTCAATCTTGAAAAAAATATTCCGGGAGCGCAAAAAGAATGGGATTGGTGGATTGATAACATCAGGGTGTGTAAAGAAAAATATAGTTGAAGCCCTTCATTTCTTCGCCAACAAACTATTCAACTTCACAAGCTTTTAAAGTCTTTCTATTTCTGCTCTATAAATCTCTTTCAGCTTCAAAATGGTTAACTCAAGATTATTTCTGGGTATGCCAATCTCTATCACACAAAACAATTCCATCTTCTGGCTGATAACAGAGCAGTTATATTTTTTCACTATCGTCATCACTTCGTTCATCTTTGTATAATCAAATTGTAAACGATAATTTTCTTCAATGGCTTTTTGAATAATAGGCACAGTTTGCAGAGCGAACGACGTAGCAGTTTTATAAGCATGGACCAATCCCGGTACTCCTAAAAGTGTTCCGCCAAAATATCGTACCACAATCACAGCAATATTTGTCAATCCCTTGCTATCGATCTGGCCGAGGATGGGTTTGCCTGCAGTACCCGACGGTTCTCCATCGTCACTGCTGCGGAAATTATTTCCATCTGTTCCCAGGCGGTAAGCAAAACAATGATGTACCGCTTTCGGATGTTCCTCTTTTAATTCCTGTAATTTTTTTTTAAAATCGGCTACATCTGCAATAGGAAAAGCATGGGCGAGGAATTTACTTCCACGGTCTTTAAATTCGGCCATCGCAGGTTTTTCTATAGTATAATAGTAATCGGGAGTCATGAGTTCAGAGTCGTGAGTTTATAGTTCAGAGTCGATCTCGCAATGGTTTAAATACTTCAACAATATCAGAAAGAATAATTTGCTCTTCGCTTTTTAAAGCATTTGATAATTGCGGAGCTGGCAAACCGTTCTGAACTCTCAACTCTGAACTCCTGACTATTCTTGCTTCATCCCATAAATCTTCATCAATAAATGATTGCAGAAGCCTGGCTCCGCCTTCGACTATCAGGCTTTGAATTTTTAACAGGTAAAGAGCATTTATAATCTGGTGAACAAGATTTACATCTTCTGTTACCTGGTAAAACCTCACCCCTGCTCTCTCCATCCCAATGGCTATCGGGAGATGGGGAGTGGGAGCTTCTTTATTCAGATCATGTTTTATTTTATTGAACACGATTGTCGGTGCTTCACCATTAAAAATCTTTAATGAAGAAGGCAATTTCAAATCCATATCAACCACTAATCTCATTGGTGAACGACCATTCCATAATCTTGTGGTCAGTTGCGGATCATCCATTAAAGCGGTATTTGTTCCAATCAGAATAGCTGCTTCTTCGCTTCTCCATTTATGTACTAACCGATTGGAATATTCATTACTTATAAATAAACGGGCCCCCATCCGGCTTCCCTCCATGGGGGAAGAGTCTGCACCGCTAACCCCGTTAATTCGACTATTACTATAGTAAATGTTTTCTTCTCCAATTCGGGTCTGTGTGTGAGATTCTCCCCCGTTGGGGGAGTTAGAGGGGGCCGCCATCTTGCCATCCGCGGTTTCCGCCCATTTTAAAATAATATATGGCCGGTGCTGAGTATGAAAACAAAAAAACCGTTTGTTCAATTCTTTGCATTCTTTTTCCAGGACGCCTGGCTCAACTTCTGTTCCTGCAGTTCTTAGCTTTTCGATACCCTTACCATTCACTTCTTTAAAAGGATCTCTGCATCCGATGATTACTTTTGGAATTTTATGCCTGATGATAAGATCGGTACAGGGCGGAGTCTTTCCGTAATGCACACAGGGCTCAAGAGAAACATATAAGGTTGAGGAAGAAATGAATTGAATATTCTCTTCCTTTACCGATTCCAGGCAATTGGGCTCTGCGTGTGGCCCACCATATTCCTGGTGATAGCCTTCACCAATAATTTGACCATTATACAACAATACTGCGCCTACCATTGGATTGGGTGCAACATACCCGGCTGCCAGCTTTGCGAGTTCAAGACAGCGATACATGTATGTTTCATGAGTTGTCAACTGCGAATAGTAAATTGTAAACCGCAAATATACCTATTCATCATTGACCTCCTGATAGCTATCGGAACATCATTCACAAAAGCGTAAGTTTGCCGATGACTGTACATGAAGCAACAAAACAATTGATTGATAGCCTGACGGATATTTATGATGACAGCGAAGCAGCGAATATTACCGAATTGATAATGGAACATATTACAAGATGGTCACGCATTGAACGTACCACGAATAAAGATGTTCCTCTTTCTTACGCACAAAAGGAATTACTGGAACAATCTGTCAAACGTTTACAACAACATGAACCGGTTCAGTACATAATCAACGAAGCCTGGTTTGCAGGAATGAGATTCTATGTTGATAAAAACGTGCTGATCCCAAGACCGGAAACAGAGGAATTAGTAGAATGGGTTGTAAAAGAATTCAAAACTAAGAATCCAGACCCCATAACTGCCGGAAACAAAATACTGGATGTGGGAACAGGCAGCGGGTGTATTGCAATTGCCTTAAAAAAAAATCTGCCCGATGCAGAAATATGGGCCTGCGATATCAGTGATGAGGTATTGAATATTGCAAGGATGAATGCCGATGCCATGGGTGCAACAATTGATTTCACTCCTTTAAATTTTTTAGAAGCCGATCAACGTAATCAATTGCCGCATGTCGATATAATTGTCAGCAATCCTCCTTATGTACCTCAGCAGGATAGAGCTGAAATGAGAAAAAACGTAGTTGACCACGAACCCTCTATTGCTTTGTTTGTCCCGGATAATGATCCATTGATTTTCTACAAGGCCATCGCTGATTTTGCAAAAGAAAAATTAAATGAAGGAGGAAGTATCTATTTAGAGATACATGAAGGACTGGCTGAAAAGATTGACCATCTCTTTCGGACAAAAGATTATAGTTCAGTTGAAATAAAAAAAGATCTGCAGGGAAAAGACAGGATGGTCAGAGTGAAGTTATGTGTTGAGAGTTCAGAGTCGGGAATCATAACTATCGACTAACAACTATCAACTATTTCACATTTGCTACAACCTTTGCCCCTGCCCTTTTTGATAGTCGCATGATCCGGAAAACCTCGCCATAATAAGCCGAGGTATCAGCATTGATGACTACGGTAGGTGTATCCACAGTGGCTTTGTATTTATTGATTTCTCTGAATAAGAGGGTGTCGATCATCGCAGTTTCCACCTTGCTGGTTCCGATATAATACTGCTGGTTTTTATCAATGGAGACGATAATATTCTGCTTGGCCTTTGTATCTTTTGATCCTTTAGGTAAACCTACCTTTACCACGTTGGGGTTAGCCAGGGTTGCCACGATCAGGAAGAACATCAGGAGAATAAAAATGATATCATTCAACGAATCGGTAAACACCTCAGCTTCTTTATGTACTTTCTTCCTTAAGTTCATTGAGCTTTATCTTGTAGGTTCCTGTAAAATATCAAGGAAATCAGCAGAAGCTACTTCCATTTTATTCGCTGTTTTTTCCACTCTTGTGTGCAGGTAATTATAGGCAATGAATGCTATCAAACCGATAACAAGACCGGAAATTGAGGTAACTAATTTTACATAAATACCTCCGGCGATCGTATTTAATTCAAATTCGTTAGTGGAGTTGATCTTGAAAAACAATTGCATCAATCCTGCCAGTGTACCAATAAAACCAAAGATCGGAGCGGCTCTTGAGATCACTGACAAAGCGCCTAAGTTTTTTTCCAGCTTGAACATTTCAAGCTGGGCAATATTTTCCATGTTGCGTTCAATATAGTCTATTGGCTTGCCAACGCGTTGAATGCCCTTATCAATGATCCTTGCCACCGGGTTGTTGGTATTTTTTGCAAAGCTTTTTGCAGCTGACAGATTTCCGCTGAGAATATGATCACGGATAATGTTCATGAAATTGGCGTCAAGCTTAGACACTTTCTGGATAGCAATATACCGTTCAAAAAAAACAAAAATGGTGATCAGGAAAAGCAGGGCCAGCGGGATCATGATAATTCCGCCGGTACTTAACAATTCAAACATGCTGAGTTTTCCGTCGCCATTTGTATCACCCTGTATATGAGCTATAACTTTTTGAGTTGTATCAACAATTTGTAGAAGATCAATCATATTTAATCCTGGTTAGGTGCGTAAAAGTAGTATATCGTTTGGGAGAGTTGATTTAAAATTTTCAACAACATGTGAATGAACGAAAAAAACAATGCCACGTTGTACGTGGCGGGTAAGTTTTAGAGTTATTTAACAAGATTATTTTTTAACGTCGGAAGTACCCGCCTGCCTTACCATCAAAGCTTGTATTTGTTTCATAGTAATTTCCATCCCATCCGGGCTGCCATCAAGAAAAATAACATTTCCTCTTCCAAACTCAGCAAAATTTTTAATGGCTTCAGTCCACATGCTGAAAAGGATCACATTTGTATCAAGATTTGCCTGTTTCATTTGCTCTGCAGCCTCTGTCATACCTCTTGCTACCTCCTGGCGGAATAAGGCAACACCCTGCCCACGCAATCTTGCTGCTTCTTTTTCTGCTTCTGCTGAAATTTTAATGGCATTGCCTTCTGCTTCTGCTGCCTTTGTTTTTGTGATCAGTAGTGCCTGTCCTTCATTTTCTGCAGCAGCTTTCAGATTATTACTGGCCACCACTTTACTCATGGAATCAAGGATCACTTTGTCAAACGTAATATCATTGATCTGAAGATCCAGCAAATGATAACCCCAGTTCTCCAGCGTATGATCAACCTGTTCTTTTACATATTCAACAATTTCTTTTCTGAGTCCTAAAACCTCGGCTTGTTTTTTTGAAGCAACATATGTACGGATAGAACCTTCAATGGTACGCACCAGGGCCTGCATCATATCTTTTTCGCTTACAAATTTGAAAGCTACTTTCATGATCGTTTCCTCATCCTGGTTTTGAACAGAATACAACAGCATCGACTTAAAGTAAACATTTGCCTGGTCACCCGTGATGGCCTGGAATTCTAATTCAACTGACCGATTCTGGTAAGATATTTTTTTATATACCTGTTCGATGATGGGCAATTTCATACGCAGGCCGGGGAGAACAATGCGTTGATACTTACCAAACATAGTGATCACACCAATGTAGCCCTGGTTAATTGTAAAAAAGGAACTAAAAAAAATAAAGACAAGAACAATGACCCACCAATTGCTGAGAAGAAATTTTCCGATATCCATAAACAATTTAAGTTTTGTCCGAGAGTGAAGTGATTTCCTGGGGAACTCTTTCGGAGATTAAAATTAAAGATAAGGTAAAGGCTATCATTTCTTCAGCGGACGTAAATAAATATTTCGACTCTCCTGTTCCGTTGACGACCGGCCGGAGTTCGGTTATCTGCCACAGGTTTATCGCTTGCCCAGCCTCTTGTAACTACTAATTGTTTGTCCATGTATAATTTTTTCCTGATATAATTAGCCACAGTTAAGGCCCTGTTTTTAGAAAGTTTTTGATTTGACAGATCAGAACCGATACTATCTGTGTGCCCTTCTGTTATTAAGGAATCAATGGGTCTGCCCGCTAAGCTATTACATAAACTATCAAGCAGATCCTGACCGGGAATGGTAAGAACCGATTTTCCTGATTCAAAAAAAATTTCCGGCAAGATAAATTTGTGAAGGAATTGCATTGATGTTTTGGAAAGCATGGGTGGCTCAGGAAGATCTTCGGAGTGCATACCAATATAACGAAGGAGATATTGATGCCTGATATTAAAATTATAAATCTCGTCCTTTCTTTTTTTCCAATCATTGCAGATCAATTCATTTGGACTGGCAGGGACCATTGAAACATTATCGATAAAGATAAGCGCATGATCCTGTGGTTTTGCATTTTCAGTAACGACAGGTGTTTGAGAAAAGTTCCCGATCGTAATATAGACTTCTGTGCCATTTGCTTTATATAGCAAGCTCACCTTCTGCCAGGAAGTATCATTTTTTTCCGGCAGTTTCTCTGCATTCGCTGCATATAAAGAGGGGGTAGGAAATTGCGACACCTGGTTTTCAAACAAAAAATCATAGTAAGTAAAATAAATTCCAATACTATCAAGAATGGGAAATTTTGATCTTACATAAAACTCGATGCGATAAATACTGCCTTTTCGGAGTTTACACAACAACTGGCTGCGTATATAGGTACGATCTGTCAACCCATTGGTATGACCGGCTTCAACAGCTATACAATGTGTTCCTTTATAAGCCCGCTTTGGATCCTTAAAATAAGAATCATAAGGAACATCGGAAGAATTTATCCAGGCTTCAGGCGAACAGTTTACATGATACTCGGCACAGATATTCTCATCTTCAAAACCGCCGTTAACCAATAAGTTTTGAGAAAAACATACGATAGAAGTAAAAAACAAAAGGATGGAAGCAAAAAATTTCATTATCATAAAAACGATAATTAAATGGTAGTATTGCTTTAAAATCCTATTTGATCTTTTATGAAATAGTACGGCAAGCTTATTCTTTCCGTAGTTCCGGAAGGCCCCGTTCAGCCCATACCCCGACAAGATTTACCAGCACTTCAACAGACTTCTGCATATCCTGTACACTCACATACTCATGCTTGCCATGAAAAGCCATTTCCCCGGTAAAAATATCAGGACAAGGAAGCCCCATAAACGATAATCTTGAGCCATCAGTACCACCTCTTGCACTATGTTTTTCAAATTTCACACCTGCTCTCTGCATCGCTTCCTCCGCAAACTCTGCCACCTGCGGATATTTGTCAAGAACTTCTTTCATATTCCGGTATTGTTCTTTTATCTCAAACTCGTAAGATGAGCCCGGGTATTTTCCTACAGCTTGTTTGGCAAATTGTTCTAATCTCGTTTCGTGAAGCTTTAATCTCTGGGTTTCAAAATCTCTTATAATAAATTCCACTTTTGTTTTTTCAGCAATACCTTCCATGCGTACAGGATGTACAAATCCTTCACGGTCTTCAGTTGTTTCGGGTGAAAAACTATCTCTTGGCAGCAGGTCAAGAAAAGTTCCGGCAACTTTCAATGCATTTACCAGTTTATTTTTTGCATAACCGGGATGTGTGATCACGCCGTAGAAGGTTACTATTACTCCGTCAGCACTGAACGTTTCATCAGTAAAACTTCCTCTTTCGCCGCCATCCAATGTATACGCAAAATCAGCTCCCAGCTTTTGCATATCCACTTTATTTACCCCACGGCCGATCTCTTCATCGGGAGTAAACAAAATTTTTAGAGTCCCATGTTTTATCTCCGGATGTTGAACTAAATAATTCGCAAGATCCATAATAACGGCAACACCGGCTTTATCATCCGCTCCCAATAAGGTTTTACCGGAAGCTGTGATAATATCTTCACCAATCTTTTGCTGTAAATATGTTTGTTCTCTTGTAGTAATTATCTGCGTGGGATCGTCAGGCAAAACAAGATCCTGTCCCCTGTATTTTTTATGTACTATCGGCTTTACTCCGGTACCTGATGAATCGGGCGCTGTGTCCACATGTGAGCAAAAGCATATAACCGGAACATCCTTATTTATATTAGCAGGAATTGTGGCATATACGTATCCCCACTCATCCAGGTGAGCATCGCTGATGCCTATCTGTGTTAATTCTTCAACCAACACTTTGCTGAGGTTTTTTTGCTTCTCAGTAGATGGAATTGTATTTGATTGTGGGTCGCTTTGAGTATCTATCTGTACATACCGTAAAAATCTTTCCGCCGTCGTGAATTTATAGTCATTGTTAAACATAGAGGCAAAGATAAGTGAATGGAGAATGAGTCAAATGAGTCATAGAAGTCAAATGAGTCACATACCGTAATAAAAAATAAATAGATCTTTGACCTAAATGACCTTTAAGAGCTGCCCTGAGTTATGCAGCCGGTATCCACATCATCTCTTTACTATTTGTATAAGCCATAATTAGTTTTTACCTTTTGTTTCCAAACTAAAATCAATTATTATGAAAAAATGGATCATTGGCTCATTAGTAGGAGCTATTATTGTCTTTGTCTGGCAGGCCGCATCATGGATGTTTCTCGGCATTCATAACGGCCATATGAAATACACACCCGCCCAGCAACAAATTATTTCAACATTATCATCATCCCTCACAGAAGATGGAATGTATTTTATGCCTGCGAGTAAACCGGGTGCATCAAGAGAAGAAATGGAAAACGATATGAAAGAAATGGCAGGCAAACCCTGGGCAATGGTAACGTATGGAAAAAGCTTTAACGATGATATGATCATGCCAATGATCACGGGCTTTATTGTCGACATCATTTTAGTGGTGCTGCTCATCTCCATACTTACCCGAGGCGGTCTGCCAGGCTTTACAGGAATTTTTACCGGCGCCATTGCTGTTGGGGTATTTTCTTTTTTATGGAGTCATTATATGTTACGCAACTGGTACAATGTTCCGTGGTCCGCAATACAGGGATTTTTAATTGACGCAATCGTGGCCTGGGGACTTTGTGGTTTGTGGCTGGGCTGGTGGCTTAGAAGGCCCGTTAATCCATAAAACTGATTCTTCATTCTCATAAACCCAAATCAACAATTATGAAAAAATATCTTATCGGCTCAATTGTCGGAGGTATCATTCTTTTTCTATGGCAGGGCGCTTCATGGATGGCTTTCGGTATTCATGATGATGCTATGAAATACAATCCAGGCCAGGATAATATTATGTCTGCCCTTTCTTCTAACATTAAAGAAGATGGATTATACATGATACCTTCCGCCCCAACAAAAAAAGAACAAAAGGATATGATGAAAGACATGGAAGGAAAACCCTGGGCTTCGGTGATCTATCATAAATCGATGAACGGTGACATGACCATGAGATTTATCCGCTGCATCCTCGTAGATATTTTTCTTGTTATCTCTCTTATTTATATTTTAACACGAGGTGCCACTCCGATCGGCAGAAGAGTTTTCTCCGGATCGGTTGCTTTCGGCCTGGCTACCTGGCTCTGGACTTCGTACATGGGGCATATCTGGTTCGACCTTCCCTGGAGTATGATCAAAGGGGACCTGATCGATTCCTTAGCTGCCTGGGCCCTTTGCGGTTTGTGGTTAGGCTGGTGGCTGAACTGGCCGGGTAATAAAGCAGCTCCTGCAAGTATGTAATCAGGAACTAATAGCAATTAGCAACAGCCAGTTATAATAGCCTGGTAAATAAAAGCGGTTCATAAAATTTATGAACCGTTTTTTGCATATTGTCAATAATTAAACTAAGGCATAATAATGATCGGCTTACCACCACCAATTTCTATCAGTTCAATATCAAATATTAATTCTTCGCCGGCCAATGGGTGATTGGCATCAAGAACAACTGCAGTTTCTTTTATTTCAGTTACTATAACGGGGATATTTTGTCCTGATCCATTACTCATCATTAATTGCATTCCTTCTTCAATTTCCATATCCTTCGGAAAACGATCTTTCGGAAATTCGATCAGCATATCTTCACTCCGCGGGCCGTATGCCTCATCAACCGGAATATTAATTGTTCTTTTCTCTCCCACTTCCATACCTGTCACCCCTTCATCAAAACCTTTGATCACAGTACCACTGCCCACTTCAAATTCCAGGGGTTCACGGCCGGAAGAGGTATCAAATGTCTCGCCGCTTGTTAACTTACCATGATAATGCACTTTCACCTTATCGCCTTTTTTTGCTTGCATGATAACTGTTTAAAATAATTATGAGTTATATAACTAACTTCCGTTCCACTATCTGGCTTCGTTGTTTACTCACTTCAGCGTTCATACCGATAGCTATCGGGATACTGAGTAAAAATGGAGAGTCGCCGCAGGAATAAATAACGGGGCCTGCAAGGTAGCTAATTTATATAATGCAACTCTTTAAATTATGCTTACATCTAAATAATTACTTTTGCCCATCCTTCGACAAACCCGCAATAAATTAAAATGATTGATATGAAATGTATAGCCATTGTTTTTTGTCTTTTCTTCATAGTGGCAAGTTGCACAGCGCAAAAAGAAAAGGTAAAAATCAACAACAATGGAAAGGAATCAGGGATCCGGGATCCGGAATCCAGGATAATGCCTGGTGCTGAACGCATCAATGTTTATCTGCCATTGATCAAAGGAAAGCGGGTTGGCATTTTTGCCAATCAAACTTCAATGGTTGGCAATGTGCATTTGATTGATACATTAAGAAAACTTGACGTTGACATCAAAGTGATCTTTGGGCCTGAACATGGTTTTCGCGGCACTGCGAGTGCGGGAGAAAAAATCGGAAATTACACTGATGAAAAAACAGGTATTCCCATTGTTTCATTATATGGTGAAAAACGCAGACCATCTGCAGAAGATCTGAAAGATGTTGATATAATGATCTTTGATATACAGGATGTCGGTGTTCGTTTTTATACCATCATTTCTTCCCTGCAGGAATATATAGAAGCGGCCATGGAAAACAGTAAGCCGTTATTGATATTGGATCGTCCCAATCCAAACGGTTTCTTTGTAGATGGCCCGGTGCTTGATCGGAAATTCAAATCATTTGTAGGCATGCAGCCCATTCCCATCGCTTACGGAATGACGATTGGGGAATATGCATTTATGATAGCAGGAGAAAAATGGCTTTCTGAAAAAGCGAATCAGAAATATGATTATTATCGCACCGCCCGGAATTCGTCCGATACTCCTTTTCATTTCCAGGTAATTAAATGTGCAAACTATAATCACAAAAGCAAATATGTTTTACCGGTGCGACCTTCTCCCAATTTGCCCGAGATCCAATCCATTTATCTTTATCCTTCCACCTGTTTATTTGAAGGCACAGCGTTAAGTGAAGGTCGTGGCACTGATAAACCATTCGAAATTTTTGGTCATCCTTTATTACCGCATAATCTTTTTTCATTTATTCCTAAACCCAATGAAGGAGCAAAAAGCTCCAAACATTATTTCGAAACCTGCTATGGATGGAATCTGCATGGTGAGCCGGAAGAAGTATTAAAAAAGGTTGACAACCATGTACAATTAAAATGGCTGATGAAAGCTTACAGGCTCTTTCCCGGCAAGGATACATTCTTCCTGAAATCAAATAGCTTCAATCGCCTGGCAGGTAATGATGTGCTGATGCAACAGATCAAAGATGGCAAAACTGAAAAAGAAATAAGAAAAAGCTGGGAGCCGGCGTTAAGTAATTTTAAAAAAATCAGGAAGAAATATTTATTATATGAAGATTTTGAAACCCCCAACCCCTAAAGGGGAGTATACAAGCACCTGAATGTTTGTAATTCACTTATGAATAATGACCATAACAAAAAAGAAAACTCAGATCTAAGTTCCCCCGCCAACTGGCGGGGGGCAGGGGGTATTCGTATTATTTTCATGGGTACCCCTGAATTTGCCGTTGCGTCTTTAAATGCATTAGTCAGCTCAGGGTACAATATTGTTGCTGTGATTACTGCTCCCGATAAACCTGCTGGTCGAGGTATGAAAATGACCGAAACTGCTGTAAAAAAATATGCCGCTAAACATGGATTAAAAATTCTGCAACCCGAAAAATTAAAAAACCCGGAATTTTTGGAAGAACTGGAATCATTAAACGCTGATCTCCAGATTGTAGTCGCTTTCAGAATGCTGCCCGAAGTGGTTTGGAGCATGCCTCCGATGGGAACTGTTAACCTTCATGCATCTTTATTACCTCAATATCGTGGCGCTGCACCCATTAACTGGGCAATCATCAATGGAGAAAAAGAAACCGGTGTTACCTCTTTTAAACTGCAGCATGAAATTGATACAGGAAATATTCTATTACAGGAAGTAATCCCCATTGCTGAAAATGAAACAGCGGGTGAATTACATGACAGAATGAAAGAGATCGGCGCACAACTGCTGGTAAAAACAGTTGAAGGGTTAGCCAATGGTGCTTTACAAGAAAAGCCGCAGGAAAATATTCAACATTCAATATTTAATCCCGATAGCTATCGGGATCAATCCTCATTTGAGGGTACAGACTCAGAACTCACTCCCGATAGTTATCGGGATCACAACTCACAACTCCTGAAACATGCGCCAAAAATTTTTACTGCAACCTGTGAAATAGATTGGCGTAAATCTGTTGATGAAATATATAATCTTATCCGCGGTCTATCCCCATATCCGGCCGCTTTTACAGAGTTAGGTGATAAAACACTTAAAGTTTTCAAAAGTGAAAAAGAAATAGCCATTCCCACCTCAAGATCGGGAAGATGGGAAACAGACCAAAAGACCTTTCTCAAATTTGCCTGCAAAGATGGCTATATTCATTTAAAAGATCTGCAACTGGAAGGAAAAAAGAGAATGATGATCGAAGATTTTTTGAGAGGTTACCGGTTTGTATAAAACAACCTTGTCGGTGTGGTTTGAAATTTGCTTCTTATTCAAAAAAAATCCAGGAAACAAATTCCAAATAAATTTAAAATTTAATATTCAGTTTCGACAACAGCTCTTTTGACAAAGCGGCTTTCGGAACGATAATGCTGATCGTATTGATCGCCATGTATGCTTCCGACACATTGATGTATCCTTCAAACGGCCCGATCTTGCCCCAGGAATTTTTTACTACAAAGAATAGTCTGCCGTCTTTCGATTTCTCAACACCTGTTACATGCATCAGGTGATCATCCTGCGTAGTTAAGTTTTCATATAACTGCTGACGAACCTTTGCATCATAAGGCAATTCTTTCATATCAGGATTGACCTGGTCCTTTGCATAAGTTGAGGTGTTATCAAGATTCAATGCTAAGCCCGATCCCTGCATAAAACCTTTGTTGCTGACATCGGCATCCCAGGCCACGGTATAGCCTTTATTCACCGCATCTTTTACAACCTGTATCATTTCATTCAGGGGTAAATTATAAAAAGAACCATTGGCAAAATTATCGGGCACCTGCAAAATGAACGGCTGGTAATAGGGTACATGAGTGAACGAAGTGAGACTCACATAATCGTTCGCATTAAAATGCAAAATGTCCCTGGCAAAAGAAACCGGAGTATATTTTTTGTCATTGTATGTAAATTCTGCAGGTGGCACTCCTAAATTATCGTCGAGGATCTTCGTATAGTCGTTCAGCCAGTCATTAGCAATGGGTTGTTTTTTTAAAATGCTATCGAGGTATTGCTGAAGCTGGCCAAATAATTTTTGGTGGTTGTAAGATTTTTGTCCATTCAGTAAGCCGTTATACTCGCTTTCAGGGACGGCTCCATATGTGGCAACTGCACGGATCATGTCGTGACCAAGACCCCCTTCACCAAATTGGGCTTTACCGCTACGGAGGATGTAGTTCTTCGCCTTTTCAATATAAATATTCCTTACGGTGAACATTTCACTCAGGTCAACCTCCCGTTTATCCTTTCTTATTTCATCACTTTCAATCAACGATGTTGTAGAAAAACACCAGCAGGTGCCCGTCATGGCCTGGTTTTTTACCGGAGTTGCCTTTATCGTTTTTACTTCATAGAACTCGGGTACTTTAAAGGCTTGGGTTGTCTGCGTTTGTGCAAACAAAATGGTTGTACCCAATACAGAAAACAGTACAAAAAATAGTCGCTTCATGTTTGTAGATTATAGTAATTAATAATTCAGCCTGACAATAAATTTATCCGTTTCTTCAATGCCAAGTGTAGAAGCGGCCGCATTGCTGATACGGATATTCAGACCCTGACCTTGTTTCAGGCCATTCATTTCACCCAGTACTTTTGCGTAGATCATTTTACTGTTAATGGGGTTAATAATCTTAATAATCGTTCCCGGTTCAACTCCATCCATCAGCAAATAATATTTTGCATCCGTCCAGCCACTGGTTGTCTTAAATATTCCTGAAGTTACAGTCTGTTCTTTACTTAAAGGTTGTTGTTTTATCTGTTGATCGAAGGAAGATTTAAAATATCCTTGTTCTTTAACCCGGGGCTTAACTTCCTCCCTGATTCCGATGACCGGATCTGTTTTCTTCTCCTCCTGTTTTTCCTGCTTAACTTCTTTTTTTTCGGGTTCCGGTTTATTAACCGACTCACTTTCCTGTTTATTATTATCAATCTCTCTTCTTATCATATTGTTTACTGCCGTGTTTTGCATTTCCTTTGATACCAGAAACCCGACGATAAGTTTTTGGCCTTTTGAAACATTATCGCCTGACAAATGATTCCATTGCCGGAGGTTTTCAATCGACACTTTTTTATTGGCATTACTAACTGAAGACAATTTATCTTTTTCACCAGCTACATAATATACAGGCGCACCTCTGTCAGCGTTTTGAATGAAATTGGTGTCTGTTAAAGGAATTTTTATTGACTGTCCCAGGCTCAGCCCTTTTGACATGTCAAATGCATTGTATGAAGCAAGATATTTTGGATGAACATTGAATAACCTTCCTATGGAATAAAAATTTTCTTTTGCAGTAACCTTGTGATCAATGTATAAACCTTTTTCACCCTTTTTTACCAATAACTCACCTGTCTGGGCCCGGAGCCCTGTTATAGCCAGAATCATGATACAGATTATTGGGACAATGCTTTTCATGATAGTCAGATTTATATACAAAGATGTGAAATTATTTTCTTCCGGCTGATTCAAATATCCTTTAATATTCTTAATTGTTTGGGATAATAATTATTGATACGGTTCCCTAATCCATTGATCCAGCCCAATGGATGATACAGCCAGGCAGCCAGTTGCCAGCCCTTTGTTTTTATCTCAATATTTAGCTCTTTCTTCTTTAAATATTGAATTGCCTGCTCGTATTCAAGCTCAATTTTTTTGACATTTTCAGAAATTAAATTACTCATGGCCAGGGAATGCGGGGGTATGAGTTTTTCCCTGATCAGTTCTCCGGCCATTGTCCCAAAATAATTCACACGGAGATTGTCTGAGAGCAGGCTCACATCATTCAATAACTCTTCATATATGGCATAGACATTATTTTGATGTTTTATAAACACATGATCATTTGCCTTTACCCAATTCTTTACGATTTCCATTTCTTTTTTATTCAACAACTCAAATTTGCTTTTTGATCTGAAAGAAAATTTTTCTTCACCTCCTGTTTTCCGCATACAGGCAATAAAAAAACCTTCCCCTTTCACTTTATCCGGCCAGAAACGATAACCGTAAGCTCCTTCTTTACTTTTCACTTCGACAATATTCCAACTTTCGTCAACCCGTAACTCATAACTCTTAACTCTTAACTGTTTCACCATCCAATCCAAAATATCTTCATCTTCTTCTTTTGAATAAGAACAAGTGGAATAAATTAAAACTCCATTCTTTTTTAATGCCGGCCACACATCTGCCAGTATCCTTTGCTGACGCCGGCTGCAGAGTTGCACATTATTCAGACTCCATTCACCAATCGCTTCCTCGTCACGGCGAAACAAACCGCTTCCGCTGCAGGGAGCGTCTGCAATGATCACATCAAAGTAATTTTCACACTTTGCAAAATCTTTAGGGTCATTATTGGTGACAACGGCATTTCCGGAACCCCATTTAATAATATTATCTTTCAGAATCGTTGCTCTCGTTTTTATTACCTCATTACTCACCAGCAAACTTTCTTTCGATATCAATGATTGAATATGCGTTGTTTTTCCTCCTGGCGCAGCTGCGAGATCAAGAATTTTCAATGGTTTTGTAAGATCAACGGTTTGTTTTAATGCCTGCTCCAAAAACATGCTGCTTGCTTCCTGCACATAATAACAACCCGCATGAAAAAGGGGATCGAAAGTGAAAGAGGGCCGTTCTCTTAAATAGTAGCCGTATTCAGTCCAGGGAACAGCCCCACCTAAATCCTCCCCAAAGGGGAGGACTTTTGAAATGTCTGATAATTTGAAAGGATTAATTCTGATAGAAGTTACCCGTTCACCTGATTCATGAATTTTTTTGAACGCTTCTTCATCAAAGCCCTCTGCATCTTTCAATGAATTGAGCAAACTTTCAGGCAATCTTGTCACAAAAAATTATTGAAAGAAAATCCTAAAAACTCTTTTTTTCTGTATTCTTTTTTACCAGGTCAATTGCCTGCTGTACCTGCTGGTTATATGTCTGAACAGATTTAGCGACGATCTCAACATTGTCCTGTGCTTCTTTCCAGTTTTTCTGCTCGATCGCTTCACGTATGCCGGGCAAGGTTTTTACGCCATAGCCTGTATAATAACCCGGCGCATAAATCTCATGTTTGTACCAGGGACGCCGGGGCAAACCGTTTCCTTCAACTAAGCTTCTCTCAGCTTTATACAAAAGATCATTGAGTTCATTTTGCTTTGCCACCGGCATTTGCAAACCGTTGCTGTATATTTTTTGAAATTCTTCTGCTCTGTCTTTTAAACTTACCAGGGCATTATCCAATGCACTGAAATTGAGATAAGGAACCGTTTCCTTCGCTTTCGGAGATTGGTAATTCTTTTTTGGATCTTTTGCTTCATCGAATAATTTTTCCTTAATCATCCTGTTTTCCACATCGGTTTCTGCACGGGTATTATCCAGCAAGGTTTTTACTTCCGCAGCGTAATCGGTAATTGTTTTGTAAAAGGTATTAAAATCAAAAGGCAACACATTAGCGTCCGCCAAACGCAAAACAACACGACCTGCGGTCTTTGATAAAGCCACGCCATATGCAAATCCCGAATCTTTAAACCGCTTAAACAGATCATAGGAATCATAAATGGAATGATATTCCCCACCGGGGTCTTCTCCTCCAAATCCAAGATTCATCGAAGCAATTCCCAGGTGTTGCAGGAATGGAGAATAATCAGAGCCTGCACCTAATGCTCCGAGCTTAATGTATTTATTGCCGATCAATTTTGCCCTGTTTGAAGGATCCGCCTGTACAAGAGTTCTGGCATAACGCCGCTCTTTAATAGATACACCTGTTTGCGGATCAATAACGTCGTTACTGATCTCGTTAAAAAATGTTTCCAGGGTATGCGAACCCGAAGCGCCGATAAATCCACGACCATTGCCATCTGAATTAATATACGCCACTGCCTTTTCCTTTAACTCTTGTTGATGATCTTCAGCCCATTCGGTTGAGCCAAGCAATGCCGGTTCTTCTCCATCCCAGGCACAATAAATAATGGTACGCTTTGGACGAAATCCTTTTTTGGCTAACTCACTAACAGCTCTTGCTTCTTCCAGTTCAGCCACCATGCCACTTAAAGGATCAGAAGCACCATTTACCCAGCCATCGTGATGATTTCCACGTATCACCCACTCATCAGGAAATTCACTGCCGGGCATTTTTGCAATTACATCATATAATTGTTTTTGATCCCAGTTGAATTCAAGTTTCAAATGCACTTTGTCTTTACTGGGTCCCACATGATATGTAATGGGTAATGCACCCCGCCATGCGGCAGGTACAGCATCTCCGCCCAGCGATTGCAGTAAAGGCAATGCATCCTCATAAGAAATGGGCAGCACAGGGATTTTCATAATGGTGATCGCATCTTTTCTATCCAAACGTTTTGCATCCTTTGTAGCACCGACACCAGGTGTCAATGGATCGCCGGGATACACAGGCATGTCCATCACAGAGCCACGTTGTACTCCATTCTCTCTTCTGAAGGGACCGTTTGGATAAACATCTCCCTGCGCATAACCATCATCTGCCGGATCTGAATAAATAAGGCAACCGATTGCTCCATGCTCTGCTGCTACTTTAGGTTTTATTCCTCTCCATGATCCGCCATATTTCGCGATCACAATTTTTCCTTTTACATCAATGCCCATTTTTTCCAACTCTTCATAATCAGCAGGAATCCCCCGATTCACAAAAACCAGTTCTGCTGTTACGTCTCCATCTGCTGAGTATGCATTGTATGTCGGTAATTGCTCTGCTTTTTGACCTGAAGTTTTATCTTCTTTTAATGCAGGCTCTTCCAGCTTTGCCTTGTAAGGCTTGCTGCCTAACAGTTCCAGCACTCTTGTTTTTGGTGTGGGGAACAAAGGATAATACGACACGATCTCTGTCTGGTAACCCCAGCCGCGAAACAGATTTGCCATATATTCTGCATTTGCTTTATCCTGCGGACTACCTACATGATGCGGATGTGAGGAAAGAAACTGCATCCAGGTATTGAGGTTTTTTGCATTTAGCTGCGCATCAAATTGTTTTTCCCAATCAATTTGTTTAACAGCATCAGCATCAGTAAAGCCCATAAGCTTTTGAGCCTTTAATTCAATAAAAAGAAACGAACAAACTAATAATGACAGTAAATATTTCATTGTGGATGATTTTAGGCTAAGAGAGCAAAGAGAAAAAGAGTTTATTGAAAATCTCTTTTCTTCATTTTCTCTTTTTAACTCTTAATATTTTATTTTTTATGTTGCGAACTTAAGGAATTCTGTTCAACACCTGTTGCGCTACGCCTTCGCTCCCCGTAACGACGAGGGCTCTGTGGGCTGAAAGTACATCTACAAACTACGGACTTTCCGTCATTGCTTACTCGCAGAGTTTTAAAAGATGAAACTTTCCCGGCAAGCCGAAGCAATCCATAATTCAGGAGCTACAATTGCTTTATCTCTGCAATTAAATCCTGCAACACTTTCTTTGCATCACCAAACAACATAGAAGTTTTTTTGCGGAAGAAAAGGTCATTCTCAATTCCTGCATAGCCGGGTTTCATGCTGCGTTTATTGACGATGATATTTTTTGCTAATTCTACATCGAGTATCGGCATGCCGTAAATGGGTGAAGACGGATCTGATTTGGCAGCGGGGTTTACCACATCGTTTGCTCCCAATACCAACACAACATCTGTAGTTGGAAATTCTTCATTGGCCTCTTCCATCTCTTCAAGTTTTTCGTAGCTCACATCGGCTTCCGCCAGCAATACATTCATATGGCCGGGCATGCGGCCAGCAACAGGATGAATAGCATATTTCACTGTTACGCCTTTGCTCTCCAATAATTTTTCCAGGTCATGACAGGCATGCTGGGCCTGGGCTACAGCTAAACCATATCCCGGAACGATGATAACCTTATTGGCATAGGCCATTACTACTGCAGCATCGCTTAAATGGATCTCTTTATACTGGCCATGTGCTTTCGTGGCTGCAGCAGCAGTCCCGCCCCCAAATGAACCGATCAAAACATTGCCCAACGAACGGTTCATGGCTTTGCACATCAGCATTGTTAATAGTGTACCGGCTGCACCAACAAGAATACCACCTGTAAGCATTACTTTATTATTGTAAAGAAACCCGCCACAGGCTGCCGCCACACCGGTAAAGGAATTGAGTAGAGAAATTACAACCGGCATATCGGCACCACCAATGGGCATCACGAAAAAAACGCCATATAATAATGCTAAACCAAAAATGGCATAAAATAAAATAGCATTAGAGGAATTGAGATCAGCAACCAGGTATCCTGCTAATCCCAAAACTGCCAATAACAAAATGATATTGAAAATAAGCTGTCCTTTAAAAGAAAAATCTTTTACACTTCCGTTTAGCTTTCCCCAGGCAATCATACTACCGGCAAAAGAAACCGAGCCTATTATTAATCCTAATAAAATGATCAGAATTTTGGTGTAAGGGAACTCAATATAATCCGATAAACCCAACGTATCTAAAGGAGGATAAGTAGTCCATCCAGAGAAAGGAGGTTGTTTTATTAAATGATTAAACTCAACAATCGAAATCAACGCCGCGCAAGCACCTCCCATTCCATTGAACATACTCACCATTTCCGGCATGGCGGTCATCTTTATTTTTTTTGCAGCCAGTGTTCCGATAATTCCTCCAATTAAAATTCCACCAAAGATCCAGCCGTAGTTGTGCAATTTATTTCCGCTATCGTCACGGTATAAAAAAATAGTTCCGAGAAT
>Ga0184636_1000002_pt1 | contig 85422 bp, 112 predicted proteins | sample PLM3_60_b2_FD_133164 | JGI IMG/M metagenome (GOLD analysis project Ga0184636, IMG submission 133164) | Groundwater sediment microbial communities from an aquifer in East River, Colorado, USA - PLM4_90_b2 | ecosystem: Environmental > Terrestrial > Soil > Riparian zone | place: USA: East River... | reverse complement strand
TGGTGGACAAGATAGGGTTTCTCCATCTCATCTAATATAATTATAACATAATTTTTAATTAATGTCAACTAATTGACGATTTTCTATTTTTGCTAACCCTCTAGTTACTTTAGCATGGCACATAACACATAAAGGAATAAGATTTTCAATTTTATCTTTATTAAAATTTTCTTTCTTACATTCTGGACAACTTGTTGCCTCTCTTCTCATTACAGCATCAGCAACTTTTTCAAAATCACAATTATGCTTTTTACAATGAAGTTTTACTTTTTTATCTTTTCCTTGATATTCGGATATAACTTCATAAAGTCCATTTGAATTTTCATTGACTCTTTGTTGAAATTCTTCTTGAGTTAGTTTTTGCATAAAACCTCCATATTATTCTCTCAAATAATATGTAGTGGATAATAATAGTGAGTCAAAAAACTCCACAGTATTGTGGAGTTTTGGTGGAGGATATCGGAATCAAACCGATCTGAATTTTTGTGTGCAAGACAAACGACCACTTCATGCAGTCCCATCCCCCATATTAGGCAGTTTTACGTTCTGCCAAACGACCACTTAACGCGAATGTGGTACGACTTATTAAGCATCAGCTTGCTTTGCCAATGGCTCGTGCACGAACCTACGGGAGTGGCACTCCGCTCTATATTTACGTCTAGGAGAAACGTCAAGTTACATTGAGGTAAAACTTACAATACCCAAGTATTTATAGATAATACATAACTGCTGATCCTTCCAATAACGTAGGAAAACAGCTCAATCACCGAGTAGTTACGGCTACTAACACCAACTGACGTATGGACACGCCAATTCCATTAAAGAATGAATTGGTAATTACTAAGGGGTGCTTTCTGGGTGGAGACCACTCATTGCTCCACAGTTTCGTACAGTTGTTCTGCCGATTACCCGATTTGATCCTAACCGCCCAAGAGTCGCATTTCCGCTGAATAGCAACGCAAGAGAAATATTTAGTTTTTACGGCACAAACAGATAAAAGCCGATGGTGGGAATATGGAGATTCGAACTCCAATCACCCAAATTAAAAGTTTGGTGCATTTGCCATTTATGCTATACGCCCATATGAGGGCGCAAAGCACCCTATCTATATTCTTCAAGAATAGGACAATCTTCTTTTTTAAGAATTTCAAGTTCATCATTATCAAGTTCTCTAATTCGTTTAACTAAATCTTCACTCCAAGATTGTTGAAGAAGAAGTATTTTAAACATATTAAGTTGTTGCCAAGGTTTTAAACCCTCCCAATTAGAAGTACGAATGATTTCAATTTTATTTGAACCATCATCATTTTCAACTGTGAAAGTATAAATTTTATCTTTAAAATCACTTTTCATTCTAATCCTCCAACTATAATTTGATATGGTTCTCCAACATAAATTTCACGATCTTGAAGTATTTCATATATATCATTCAAATTACAACAATAAATTTTATTTTCGAGAGTATCGAAATCAAAACCTTCATCATCATTTACAAGAAAATCAAATGCTAATTTTTGAATTGCATCTAAATTATTAAATGCCATTACATCATAGATTTGTGGAGTGCCATCAATAATAATGTAGGGAATGACATAGTGTTTGCGTCTTTCTTTCATCATTTATTTTTCTCACTTTCTATAATATAATTATAACATAATTTTTAACTGAAGTCAACTATTCTTTCCAACCAATTATTTTTGAAATTTGAGCATGATCAACTAATTTCTTTTTTTCAGCCATTACTTTTGAAAAATATTCTCCAATTTCTCCTTGGAAGAACTCATATCCAGATGGAGAGAAACGCCAAAGATATAGCATTTCTTCATAAGTCATATTATTAATTTTGTGTTTCATAGAATTTGTCATAGATTATCAAACTCCTCTTCAAGAGTTTTAATTTTCTTTTCTTTAGCCCCAATTGCTTCTCTATAATAATTATAAAGTATTCCTGAGTCTAATTCTGTTTCTATTACTTCTGTTTTATTATAATTACCGTAATCGTCTAAAAATGTTTTTTTCATAAAAATAGTAATTCTATCGCAATCAACAGAGAATAAAGCGTGTTTTTTTAAACCGTCAATTTCTTTTTCCAAATCATTAATTAATTCTTCAATTTCTTTTGCTCGAATATACTTTAATTTATTCATATAATCCCCCTTTCTTTTGGCACCGAACGGAAGTAACGATCTCCTTTATCACAAAGTTTGGAGCTTTGCCCTAGGCCTCCCAAGTTTAAGATTCGTCCGGCGTATTGGAGAGAGATGGAAGAGTCAAACTTCTAATTGCCTCTTTTGCAGAGAGGTTCCAGGAGTCCCCTAGATTAAATCATCCCTCATAATTAAATACTTTATAAATAGTTTCTCCAACTATTTCAAAAATATAGTATGGACGAGGAGCATAAACGCAAGACCAAGAGTACAAAATATTATTTCTTCTAAAAAGAAATTTTTCCCAATTGTGTAGATTCCCATTAAAATACATAAAAGCATTTTGAGATTTTGCTTTTTCTCTCATTACCTCGTAAGCTTCATTAGCAAAAGATTTTTCACCATCATTTGCATAACTCATATTATATCCATATTCATCTAAAAAATCTAAGATTGTATCTACGTGTTCCACATATCCCACCTCATATTAATATTATATCATAGTTTCGATAATAAGTCAAGAGGGAGACTATCTCCCTCTTGAATTAACCTTTTTTTTTACCTTTACCTTTCTTTTTCCGCCACCGGTCGCGCAAGTCATATTACTTACTTCCCTTTCCACCCTTCTTTGGAGCAGCTTTCTTATTGTCTTTTGGTTGTTTCTTTTCTTCTTTCTTTCCCTTATCTTTGTCTTTTGCCATTTTTATTTCCCCTTTTTGCGTTTTACTTTATTTGGAATTTTACGACCTTTTGATTCTTTGTCCCATTTTTTAATATCTTTTTTTGTAATACCAGCTTTTGCTGCACCTTTTGAATGGAAGAACTTACGTTGTTTTTCGCTTTTATAAGGCATAATTACCATCCTCCATATACAAAATACCACCATAATATAATTTTTAGGTGGTCTCTACTTTTATGTAGAAAACTTCCCTATAAATTACATAACAGTGGTATTTTTTATAATAAGGAAAAGGCAGGCCAGCCAACTTCCAATATATTAGTTGTCGCGCATTCCCGTTCGCAACGTGTACTCAGCTATGTCGTTAATTCTCGCTTTGTACTGCCTACTTCCATTTATACGACATAAATTAGTAGGGGGAAACTTGTTCTACACTAATACTTCAACCTTCCAGTCAGCACTGACAAGTGAAGAGACTCGAACTCTCGAAGAAGAAATTAGCGGTTTAGCCACCGAGCTGAGAATTATTTAACGACTATTTCCCCTCGTCGGCAAATTAGTATTTTTCCTGATAATTAAGAATTTCCTTATCAACTATTTCTTCAAATGGATCATCTGAATCTTCAAGTCCTTGCGCTATTACATAATCACGCATAGATTCTCCATACCATGACCAATTATCTACTCCACCTGCATTAAGTGCGCAAAGTTTTTCTTCTGCTTCAATTAAGTCTCGAAGTCTTTGTTCTGATACAATGTATTTTTTTGACATAACTTTCTCCTTTTCATTGGTCGGAATGACAGAATTTTATATGATTGATTATTCTTTTGAATGAATTTCTCTATGACAATTAGCACATAATAGAATACATTTTTTTATTTCTTTTTCATATTCTTGATATTGTTTTATAGTTCCTTTTCTCATAAAATTTGCAGGATTATTTTCTTTATCATTCCCTTCATGATGCCATTCTAAAGCAGATGCACATTTATTGTATCCACAAATATCACAACCTCTTTCAAATTTTATTTTATTTGCTTTTTGATATAATAATTTTGTTTTTAATTTTTCTCTTTCTTCTTTATCTGAATTTTCTGGTAAACAAAAATAACAAAATTGTCTATTTTGCCCGCCTTGAGTTTTTTTAATTTCAAATTCAGACTCACAATAAAAACATTTCATAATTCTCCTGGTACAAGGCGTCGGAATCAAACCGCTCCACAACAGCCCAAGTGTTGCATACAAAATCATTATACTTCGCCCTGTATATAGTGGTTGGGAGGTTCTTCTCCCAACCTTATAATATAATTATATTATATTAATTGAAATTTGTCAAGAAATAGCTTCTTCAACTACATCATAACGTTCATTCATAAGTACTTTTTCAAGTGCTTTATAGGGATCTGCTTCTCCTGCAAGAACCATATTAATTGAAGTAGGGCTAAAACCTGAAATTAGAGTTACTCCTGCTTCATTTTCAATTACAGGAATAGTCATTGTACGAGACATAATATTCCAAAAAGCTAGTTTTGGAAGTTTATATTCAGCATTTGCATAACGGTTTGCGAGTTCTGCAAAAAGAGTTTTATTAGGAGTTTTGAATCCAGTTCTGCTTCCATAATATCCTGTTGAATTAGTACAATTATCAAATTCCATATCTGAAATAATGAGAATTGTAGCAGGAAGTTCTTCCTGCTTCATTCCCGCACTTTTTGCAGTACTTAGAATAAGATTAAACACAGCTTCAATATTAGTATTAGCTACTTCATTATGGCTTTGTGCAATTTTAAGTTTACTATAAAGAGTTCCTTTTCCCAAAGAAACAATTTGAGGAGTTTCACTAAATGTAATATAGGTATTGTTGAATCCACCTACACAATGTTCTGCAAAATAAATTGCTAAAGCATTAGCAACTGACAATGGTAGAATCTTAGTATTTCCTACTGTTGTACAAGTCATTGAACCTGAACCATCAGCAACGACAAGGGTATTAACCATATCTTCACCATAGTTAGGTAGAGCTTTCCACAATTCTTCAAGAGTTTGATCTTTTGCTTTATAGCTCATATACTTATGCACAATATCATGAGGAAAGTTAGTTGCAGAGTGAATTTCTTTCTCTCCTTTTTCAACTTTTCCTAAAAATTCACGACGACGTTCTTCATCATTACGTAAAAATGCTTTATTATAAAGCAAGTTCGCGCGAGAAGGAACTCCACTATATTCAATGTCTCCCCATCTTTTTGTAGTCATTTTACGTTCTACAATATCAAGGTAAGCGCGCAACTCTGAAAGAGTCTTACGATAAGTTCTTTGATCCATTCCAAATGATTTAGCAAGTTTTGTTGCTGTAATTTTACGTTCTTTATTAGAACCGTTAATAGAAGGCATCCACTTTGCAAGCAAAGAAATAGATTCCCCCTTTTTCATATTCTCAATATCTTCTTTTAATTGTTTTGCAATTAAAATTTTAACTTTGTTTTCAATAGGAGTTCCCATGAAAACAAGAACATCATCCCAACGTCCAAATTCACTAATGAGTCCAAGGACTTTTTCCATCATTTCTGAATTTTCTAAAGTCATCTTTTCAGTAATTACTCTAAAAAGTCTGCGTTCACCAAGACCTCCACGAATATCGCGGACATAAAAAAGCCAACGCATAGTCATAATTTCATTTTCATTAAATGCTTTCATAAAATCAGAGAAGATTTTATCTTCATCTAAATTACGATAGCTTGAAACTCTGAAATTCATATCTAAAAGAGCTTTACCAGTTTGTGAAAATCCTAAAGCACCATTTTCAGTGAGTTGTACAGTTGAGCGAGCTACTTCTTTCTTTAATTCTGTTATAAACATTTTTCCTTTATCTCCTTCTAGACACCTTTTTTTAGCGGGATTTCAAATCCAATTGATTTGCTGTATGTGCCTATGGTGCCAAAATTAGGATTTGAACCTAATCGCGAATCCTTATGAAAGATTGCTACCTCCTTGGTCTTCTGGCAAATTTTCTACAAATTTCCACTTATATCCATAAGCAGTTTTTCTTTTTATTCCTTTTGCAGCGTCAGCAATATGACTTCTTATTCCACCACTATAGTTTTTTATAATACCTTGATTGAGAAGGTATCTTGCTGCTTCCGCAGCAGAATCAAATGTTTGAATAAATTCATTATTTAATGAATATTGATTTATTGCTTTTTGTTTTTTTAACAAATATTCAAAAGGTTTTCTTGAATATCCTTTACTTTTAATTGTTTTTTGAACAGTAGATGGACAACATCCAACTACTTTTGCTGTACTCTCATATGAAAATCCCATTTCATATGTTTTAATTATTTCTTCAGTATTAAAAAGTTTTTTACCTTCGCCACCATAAGTAGCATTATATCCATTTTTATAAGTATCAAGTTTATTAATCCAATAAATTTCTCGGCAACCTAAATCATCATCTTCACAATCTTCTATTTTTTCAATTTGAAAATTTTCACTTCCATACTTATTCATTGCTTGGTATAAAGGTCTTTGTTCCATTGTTTCTTTTTTTGCATCATAACAATGTTTAATCCATCTTTGCTCTAAAGAAAAAGATGTTTGTCCAATATACATTTTACCATTTATTATATTTGTAATTTTATAAATTAATCCCATAAAATCACCTCCTATAATAGATGTAGATTTATTTAGAATAAATCACAAGATTTTGGTGGCAAAATGCCACCATTTCTGCAAATGTGTATGAAACATTGCCCTCGCCTTGAGTATGAGCCATAAAAATTGAGTTAAAAAAACTCAATTAGTAGGTCTTATTAATCAATTTAATTATGATTTCATTTAATTTTTCTTCTTCAATATAGTGAGGATCTTTTCCACTAAAAATAATTTCAGTATTGATTAAATCAACAATTTGTTGGAATCTAAGATCTGGATGTCTATTCCAGAGTCTTTCAAAAATTCTAAGAGTTCCTGTGATTCTTCTGGGGTCTCTCATATCTTTTCTCTACTTTCATCATTATAATATAATTATATCATAAATTTTAACTAGAGTCAACAATTTGAAAAAAATAAGAGGACTTTCGCCTCTTATTTTAATCCTTTCAATTTTTCTTCAATATATGCTCTTGGATCATTACCCATTTTAGCAGCTCCTAGATAGATAATACTTGTTCCAAACGCTTTTTGCATCATTTCTTTAATTTGTTCATATTCCCATTCACTACTCATATTATGACCGTAGCCACTACGCTCAGTAGAAAATGGACATCTTTCATACCATGCAAATCCAATAACTCTAAACATAGCAGGATGCATCATTGGAAACATAATACGTTTTAGATCAAGAGGTTGAGATTCATTTTTAATACGAATAACTAGCAAATCAGCAGTTTTGCTGCTAGAATAGCTTTGTACCCCACTAAGTCTTACACGATATCCTTGTCTTTCAAGATCAATAATTGCTTCTGTAATTGCAATCCCTTGCTTCAAAATTTCTTCTGGAGAAGTGCCGCAGTTTACAGTAATATCGTAATAAATATCAACAATTTTCGATTTCATTGGTTTATAATGAACATCAATCATAGAGTTTGGAACTCCTTGAATAGCCAATGGAACAATAGGAACGTATCCTACTACATTGTTTTTAAAAGAAGTTCTTTTTTCATAAATTTTCTTTTCAACACCATTAATTACTTTACGCAATTCATCGGTTTTATATGTCCAACCATTAGAGAGAAGTTCTTCAGCTTCATCATATGATTTAACACCATGCCAATCTCCACCAATGCTTCTACGCATAGTATCGTCACCATGTCTAAATTTTCTCTCTTTGTTGGATACAGCAAGTTCGCTTGTACTTTCAAAGATTTCATATTTAATTCTACCATCAGAAGTTTTAACTTCTCCCTGGATATTCATTTATTTTACCATCCTCTCCAAAGCACTTCTATATTTATTCTGATGCTTCAAACCACCGATAATCATTTTGATATCGTCTCTTTCTAGGTTTTTAAGCAAGCTAGATTTAAGAAGAGTTTCCATGTCAAGATTATCTTCCATTCTAGCAATACGACCCATAGCACGGTAGCTAACAATAGTCTGAGTTCCTGCTTTGCGTGCAGCTTCTCTGAAGTCGCGGCAGAAAGTGATAAGTTCAGTATTATTCTGGCAAACACTTTTTTCAATATTTTCAGAGTAATTAACTTCGATTACTGCAAAACGGTCAAGAGATGCGGCATCAAGCTGATTACGTCCAACATATTGATATGTAGCACCAGTACCGAAAGTGTTACCTGCGGCAATGATACGAAAGTTTTCGTGTGCTTCAATTTTTCCAATAGGCGCAGGAAAGTCAAAGTATCTATTAGCAATAGCGGCATTAAGAATAATCAAAACTTCTGGAATAGAAGCATCAACTTCGTCCAGCATGAATAACCCGCCATCTTTAAAGGCTTTATAAAATTGAGATTCTTGATAACGTCCCATAGCATCTGTAAATCCAGTAATTTTATATTCCTGAGTAACAGCGTTGGCAAAATAGAACTCTAGATCAAGAGCTTTTGAAATTTGTTTACAAATTACGTTTTTACCAGAACCAGCAGGTCCAGTGATAAAAACAGGTTCATTTTGGTGAACGAAAGACAAAATTGTTTCAAATTTTTCATGAACAACCTCATCAAACTTAATATCTTTTGTATTATAACGAATAGTAGTTTTACGAGGAAGATCCCCGTAATTCTCTTTAATAAACAAATCAATTTTTGTTTTAACAGAATTTAAGACTTGACCTGCGATTTCATCAGCTTTCTTTTCTGCAAAAATTTCGGCAAGTGCCTGTTCAAGTACTCCGAGAGATTCTCTTGCTCTAACTCTAGCTTTGGTATCCATAAGTAGTCTCCTCTTTCATTTTTATTATAATAATATTATATCATACGTATTGATTTTAGTCAACGTTACTGCCATTCAATTTTTTTCTTTTTAACTAGAGTAATAATATAATTATTATTATAATTATAGCATAAGTACAGACTAAAATCAAGAAAAAGAGAGTGATATAAATCACTCTCTACTGGGGGCAGGGACAGGTTACGATCCTGTGGAGGTAAGGTTATGAGCCTCACTTGAATGCCAATTCTCCCTGCGATATGGTGGCAGTTTATACATCTGCCAATGTATTTAACTAGACACTTTAAAAGTGTAAATACGATTTTACTAGTTTTAAAATTGCTGTAAGTGCCTATAATAATTATTTTTTTAAACAAGATACATTTTATCATTAACAATTTGTTTTTAAGGCTGCTGTGAGTATCTTTAATTTGGTTGCGATAGTTGCGCCTTTACGTGCACTACGTATAACTAATCGCTAAAATCCGTCTTTCCTTTTCCCAATAAAGATAGCGGGATAATTTGAGGTGCGGCCGCAACCTCTATAGCACATTATTGTACTGTTCTTTGATCTCGGAGAAGACACTCCGACCAATCGTGGACGGATTGGCGAGTCACAACTTCCCATCGAGTTGCCTGATCCTTTAACGATTTGCGGTATCGGCACTTTAAAGGCGTACTTGCCTATGGCGGTATCGACCAGAATTGAACTGGCGTCTGTGAAGTGACAATCCACTATTCTGTCCATTGAACTACGAAACCGTATACAAGATACTTTGGGTTTTTCATATCCTTGGTGAAAATGAAGTTGCTGTGAGTATCTTTAATTGAACCTTAACATTACTAACAAATAATTTTAGACTTTCGCCTTACCAATCATATTAGGGAATATTCGACCACCGTGTAGACAGGTCTGAGCTTCGAGGAGCGACCTCTAACTTCCTGCCCAATCTTTCGACCTAGCACGCACAGGATTTTTTTCCTGCAACTTTCACCCATCATTCAGAATTGAGTTGTAAATCTCTTTATCACCAGAATTCGTCTTGAGCTACTCGAACCACCTACTTTTCTTATATCACATTTCTGTGTTTCACAACGAAACGTCTTGTTTGGAGTTACCAGTAGCGGTTCATTGACTCCCATCAATGACTTGCTGGCTTCTTTCCCGCAGGGCTGCCTATTACGACGCCGAAAAGTTGTGTGTCTTATTCTTCCAATACAATAAGCACGTCTAGTTATCCTTGAGGGTTTCCCTCTCGATTAACAGTATTACTACTATTAAAAAGTCCTACCTATAAAAAGTATCCCATTTATAGATAACTCAATATACCTAAACTCCCAGCACGTTGATTAGACGTTCTTCACTGGGTTAAGATTATTTATTAGTAATGTCAAGGTGCATTTCCAATTGCTATAATATAATTATAACATAGTTTTTGAGTGTTGTCAAATGTTTGAGTTCCGAAGAACTTGGTGGTCGAGTTTTTCGTCTTTATCGACTAACGACGACTATGAAGAGAACTGTGGTAGTAGTGATAGGAGTCGGACCTATTAATAAACGCGTATCAGACGTTCCTCTTGACCGTTTGAGTACACTACCATATAAACCAGCATCGGAAGCAATATCCGCTATATCGCCTGCTGGTCGGGCGACTCACTTATTTTAAATGACAAGTTTATCATTGCACTTACGAGTGCGCGCTTAGCTCTTAGCCAAGTATCAGCCAACATATCTACCTTTCCGGTTTGGGTTCAACTTACGGAGTGTTGGAAGCCGTCCATTTTATCGGAATGAATTCCTCGTTATACTTTATTAAAGGTGTATAACGACCCATTGCTTCATGGCGCAATTACCAAGTTCCTGACGATTGACTGTTCGGTACTTTTAGCTTTTGACAGTTAGGTGTACATTCCTTGGAAGTTGGTTTAATGACATAACTAGGTCATAGGAGTTTAACGTGGCCTAAGCACGGCTTGTTTTATGACGGTAGCTTGTCAATGGTGACACTACAGAGAATTAAACTCTGATTAACGACTTGAAGGGCCGCTTTCCGAATCCATTAGAAGATAGTGCCATATTTTCACCAGAAAAATCACTTTTACTGCTGTTTTTGGAGAGAATTTAGATTTTTACGCCTAATCAAATATCTTTTGGTTTACTAGACTGTGCACAGTTCCACACCTTGTTATGAGCATCTTCCTAGGTATAACTCAAGATTATAGTGTGGGATTTCGTCCAGCGATCTATTGTACCTTCACGCTGGCAACTCTATCCAAGGTTCGTCTTAACGACGAACGAGCCAAAAGCTATTTGATTAGACGTGCAGTTTCTCCGATACTGCAAAACGACACAAGATTTCTCTTAACCTTATAATATAATTATAACATAATTTTTAATTGAAGTCAAATATTTAATTTGTAAAAAGTTGTTCAAAATATTCATCATCACCACTTATACAATGTCCAATACCTATTTTAGTATATTCACCATTCATAATATTTTTTTTATGAGTTGGTGAAGCCAACCAAGCATTTACAATTTGTTCTGGAGAATAACAGTTTGCAGTAGCAATACTATAATTTTCTCCACCTCTCGATGGAGAAAGACCAACTTCATTAAAGACTGTATAGAAGTGTTCTCCATTTGGTCTTATATGAATATCTGGACTATTTGGTAATTCATTTACACGAATTGATGCGGCTAGATTAAGAGAAGAACTAAGTTTTAATTCACTTAATCTTTCATTAATTCTTGCTTCATTTGTTAATCTCACAATTTCATCTATCCAATAATCTCCAGTTGATTGAGTTTCTTTTTCTGTTATTGTTGTTGTCGCTATTGTTGTTGTTGTTCCCGTTGTTGCAATTGTTTTTTTAATTATTAGAATCACTGTTTCTTGAATAGTAAAATGTTCGTTTAAACACGGAGGCCATATTTCTTCTATACCTGGGTATTCTTGCCAAATTTTACTTTTAGCCTTCGCAATTAATTCTGTTATGCTTACACCATTTAGTGCAAAACTTTTTGTGCTAACAATAAAAAAAGTCATGAACCCCATCGCAATTAGTAAAAATTTACGATATTGATTCATTATTTTTCTCTTATCTCAAATTAAATACGGGTTTTGTTTATTTGTCCCGAAAATAACGCCAAAGCGTCATGGCTCCAACGCTAGGATTTAAACCTAGAAAACTTGATTAACAGTCAAGCATGATATCAGTTTCATCACGAAGGAATATGATGGCAGTTTTACTGATCTGCCAACAGCAGGGATTTTGTCTCACTAAGAGTTTTGTTCCCAGTAGTCTCGAACGCATGATCCGCGTCCACACGCCATTTACCAACCACGGCAGGGGTCGAAGTTTCTTTTTTGACCAGATAAACTTCCCGAAGATCAGGCTCATAGCCCACACTTATAACCATATACTTAGTGTAGTACATTCTCACACATTTGTCAAGAGCTTTGATATGCTATATGTGAGAATAAAGTTTTTCACAATTGCCAGATGTGCGGAATCTGCGTTTCTAAATATAAGAGGGAGCACTTTTACCACTCTTACTCTTATAGTATATCATACTTTTTAACTAATGTCAAACTTCTGATTTATAATCTTTTTCTTTTAACATTTTCTTTTTATATTTATGAAGTCTACCTTCTCTACAATATGTGCAACCACCGTGTGGCCTACAACTTGCATCACAGGCTTGTGCTCCATAATACGGTTTACGATGTTCTTTTCCAGATTTAATTGCTTTATCAAGCGACATATGCAACACCTCCTAAGTGTTACAAGATTGTATTCCTCATAATCAATTACTCCTTTTATATCAATTTATTAATCATCTTCCAACTGCCAAGTTTCCTACACAGTTATTTGTCTCCTTTAGCGGCGAGAGTTTTATGCCTTTGCGGGCAATCTTCCTTGTGGCAGCCAATGGAGGAATTGAACCTATTCCGCTTGCGAGGTCAAAGCTCGCTGTACTAACCATTATACGAATTGGCCATGTATGGTAATTTTATACACTCAAACTACCAAAGTGTTAAAATTGGTCTACCTCACAGGGCTCGAACCTGTAACCAACACTTTAGAAAAATGTTGCACTTCCAGTTGTGCTAGAGGTAGATAAATAACAGTTACTTACACAACGGAAGTCTACTGACAAACCAAACACTGGTACGGTGGGTAGGAATTGGACCTACTCTTGCAGATTGTATTAATTAAAGTTGCTGTATGCACCTATGTCCAGATACATTTTTTTGGTCAACTGTGCTTGCCATTACACTACCACCGTATTTATAATTATACTACATTTTTGCGAAGGTGTCAACAATCTTTTTTTCATTTAAATAACCCATAAAGGTTGCAAGAACAGCATTCCAAATTCCCCAAGGGAGAGAAATAAAGGATGTAATTGAACCGAATAATGCGAGGCTAGTAAAGAAAATTCTATTCTTCACAATAAGCATTTTTCGCATTTCACAATGGAAAATAGAAATCAACATAATTTTTTCAAAAGAATCCCATGTGTCAAAATCTTCCGGTAAATTATATCTACCTTTCAATTTTCTCATTTTCTTAACTTCACTTTCAAAATCTCGATCAAATATATTTGACATCTTTTTCTCCTTTTGTTTTTATAATATTATTATACTATATCTTTAAACTTAAGTCAATATTTTGACTTCTCGCGCGCGTATATAATAATGAATAAATATCATATCTTTTAATAGTTGTCAATAGATTGACAATTATCTCTAATTTTGTTATAATTATAATAGAGTAAAAATATAAAAGAGGTTTTATGAATATATTATTTTTAGATGTTGATGGTGTTTTAAATAATGATAATTGCTGGTTAAGAAAAGATGTAAATGATATTGTTTTTATTAAAGGTTTTAGAAATGAAGCTTTTTCAAAAACAGCATTAGAAAGTTTGCAGCAAATTCTTGAAAAATTTAACTGTAAAATTGTAGTATCTTCAAGTTGGAGACATTATGATTCAGATTTAAAAACACTAGGAAAAGCATTAGAGTCAATTGGTCATGAAATATTTGATATTACTCCAGATTTTAGAGTATATTCAAATAATGAAAGATGCCGTGGACATGAGATTGAAGACTGGATTTGTAGGCATCCAGAAGTAGAAAATTTTGTTATTTTAGATGATGATAGAGATATAGGTCCAGTAATGAAGCATTTACTAAAAACTAAAACATCTTTAGGTCTTCAGCCTCATCATGTTCATGCATTTGAAATAAAGTTAAAAAATAATTTATTAATAAATGAGGTAGATAAATGTTAACAAGATTAGAAACAGTCGTTGCTGAACAACTTGCAAGATTGATTGTAGAAAACTCAGAATTGGAAAAAGAGTTATTTAAATTAAAGGATAGAGTTGAAGCTTTAGAAAAAAAAGAATATTCTTGTATTGCACAAACAAAAGTTACTCCAATTAAAAGTAAAGTGAAAGAAGACTTTAGTTCTATAACAGGAGATATTCTTGAAGAATATATTAAAGAACATGATCTTGACAACCCTTAATAAGGGTGGTAAAATATAAGTATAAGTAAATTAAGAGGAGTAAAAGAAAGTGAAAAAATTTATATCTAACATTGATCAGAAATGTATAGATCTTTATTTTAACAAAGATGGATCTTCCATAAAGAAAGGAATTAAATTTTTCACTTGTTGTTGTTGTAAAGAAGTTTCTGCTAATTACTCTTTGGCACAAGAAACTCTTTGTCACAAATGTTCAGAAAAATTAAGAGTCTGCATATATTGCGGCAAGCCGCTCGGAGGATAAATGGAAGAAGAAGTAAAAAATGTTACGATAGGTGTGCCATCTATTAGTGATGTACAAATAAAACTAAAACTAACAAAAGAACAATGGGAACAAGCATGGATATTACAACATTTCATGGAGACAAATAACAGACAAAAGCAAAGAAGAATGGAAAGAGATTGGGAAGAATATATAAAATGAGAAAATTATCATGGCAAATAAAAACAATGATTGGACTGGCAATAATAGGAGTCCTATTTCCATTTCTATATCCAGCAATTTCAATATTTATTGTTGCTTTAGCATTACATAATTTATTTTTTGGATAAGGAGAAATATTATGAAAATTGGATTTACTAGTGATCTTCACATTGATTACAATAGAGAATATGATATTGAGAATGCAATTATTAACACATACAAAAAATATAATTTGTCAACTCTAATGATTGCTGGTGATATTTCCAATTCAACAAAAACCACTAAAGAATTTATGAATAGACTTTGGAATAAAGGTCTATCAGTTTACGCAATTTATGGTAATCATGATTATTATACTTTAGAAAAAGGATTTCATGAAGATCGTGATGAAATGTCAGGATTTCCTATTATCTTTGAAGATTGGGGGATTATCGCTGACACTGGTTGGTATAATTATACCTGGCATAAATTTGGTTCAATTGGACAATTGAAAAAAGGTAAAGTCTATGGAAACGGATCAATTTGGCCTGACCATAGGTTTATAGTATGGCCTGATGATGGTGGAGCTGAATGGTTTTGTCAAGAATCTATTAGAAAAATGAGAATCCAGAATCAACTTCTTGATATTTGTGAAGTTAAAAATAAAATTATTATGACTCACATGGTTCCGCATTATGAACTTCTTGAACAAAACATGGAATTTATTCATACAAATCCTTTCTTTGGTTCAGAAGATCTTTCTAAATTCATTAAAGAAGTAGCTCCAACTTATTCAATCTTTGGTCATACTCATTTTACAAAAGATAAAGTAATTGGAAATACTCATTATATTTGCTCCCCTGTTGGTTACAATTTTGAATGGGGAAACAGAAACGCAGAACAAATTGTAGAAAATAGAATGTTTGTATTGGAGGTATAATATGAAAATAAAAAATAGAGATAAAGTAGTTGAAGCATTTAAATTTAATGTAGCAAATCCAAAAGAACTCCTTGATTTTTGTAAAGAAGATTTATTAAATTTTGGAGTTGCTAATTGTATTGGTGGGAAGTCTTGGGCGCATATTCGAAATAAAGATTCAGATTTTAAATTTTCTTATAAAACTGTAAAAGAAGGAGATTGGATTGTAAGAGATAGCGATGGAATGCTTTTTATTGCTGATCAAGAAAATTTTGAGAAAGAATACGAAATAGTCACAGAAGAGAAGAGTTGACATTCTTCTCTTTTTGTGCTATAATTATATTATACGGTAAAAAAGGAGATTATTATGAGTGAAAATATTGAATTCCCTATTGAAATTGGAGATATTATTCAAGTAGTTCCAGAACATGAGTGGGGACTTACTCTAATGATTGTTAAGAAAGTCGCTAAGTGGGGAGTTCAGGCATATTGTAATCTTCCACTTATGGGAATCACATATATTAGATTAAAACATGACGAGTATGTAATTGTTGGTGCGGCCGCCTTTATTAAGGATGATGATTAGATGCTTAAACAATTATTTATTAGATTTCTTCTTAATGGAGTTTACGATAGAGCAGTAAAAAGAAGAAACAATGGTAAAAGGCCATTGTGTTTTGATGTATGGAAATTAAAATTAGCAGAAAGGTTGTTAAGAGAATAATGAATGAACATTTAAAAAAGAAATATGAAAATAATTTAGCAATTGAACAGGCAAAACTAGAACTTTTAGAAATTTATCCAGATTTAGAAGAGAGTTCAACTAGATGGGATAAAGGATTTTTAACGAGTTCAAAAATTAATAAGGTAACGAGTGAATTTGATATTGAATATAGATCAAGTTGTGGTTGTTGCGCGGACGCAGTAATGTACGCAATGCCATATATTGTTTATAAAGATATTCATGTTTATACTCAACCTCTTCAGATAGAGATTGGAGAAAAAAATCCTTCTGGCAGTGGTATTATTTCGTGTACGGATTATACTCGAAGAATGATTCTTTCAGAAGAAATTAATAATGAGATAGATAAATTTTTAAGTGATAATGAACCAGAGTTTTATTGTGATGAAGAAAGTGATGAGGATGAAGAAGAATGAAAGAAATTTTATGGTTAGATAGTGAAGATTTTCGTGATCAAATTATTAATAGAAATGAAAAAGTTAAAGAAGCAGGATTATCACGAGGTAATGGAGAAATTGTTAATTGGCACACTGATTGGCCCGAGTATTTAAAAGATATTGAGATTGAAATTACTTCTTATAAAGAAAGTGGATTTTTTGCTATATCAAGATATTTAATAAAAAAGAATGGGAACGTCATTGCAGATATTTGGCGCAACTATTCTGCATATCCTCAGAGTTTTGTTAATCATTCCAATGGTAAAAGATATTTTATTTGCGGATTTGATTATCAAGGTTATACGATTGTGAATCTTGATGATGAAATTACAAATCACTACTTACCCAATGAAGCTATGAAAGGATGGGGTTGGTGTCCTACAAATTGGGATTGTTATGATCCAAAAGAAAATACAATTGAGGCTGAGGGATGTTATTGGGGAGCCTCTTTTGATAAGAGAACTTATGATTTTTCTAATCCTGAAGTTTTACCACTTCCTCTTTTGAGAGAAGCGGAGCTTTATGATGATGCATACGATGAAGATGAAAGTTTTGATGATGAAGAAGAGGATGAAGGAGAAGAATAATGCTTTGGTCTTTAATTTTCCCAATTATTGCAATATTTTTATATACCCTTTTTAAAATAACTTTAGGGATAGAGCGTGGTTATTTATCATTATTTGTAACTTTACTTATATATTTAGGAGAGATAATTAAAAATTTAGAGGAATTAACAAAGAATGCTAAACGTTGATGAGGCAAAAACATTGGAAAGACTAGTTAGTGGTGATGAATGGACTTCATATAATAATTATAGTGGAACAGGAGTAATAGCTGATGGTGATTATGTTGTTGCTGAAATGGAAAGCGCTGCTAATGCAGTTTTTGTTTCGTTTGCACGCAATCACTGGAAAGAGATTATTATAGAAATTCTCACATTAAAAACCAAACTTGAATATCTTGAAGATTGGGCTAAAAATACTTTTCCACATGAAGATTTTGCAAAAGCATATTTTGCTGGTTATGATCAAGCGCAACAAGAAGTCTTAAAAATTCTTGAAGTACCTTTAGAAGAAGTTGATTATTGATATTGAATAAGCAATAAGAGGGTTGACAAAACCCTCTTTTTGTGTTATAATTATATTATAGAAAGTGAGGGAATAATATGGATACAAATGAATTGAAGAATGCTACTCAGGAAATTCAAAATGCCATTAATAAAATTGGTGAAAAATATGGATTTACAGCAAAACTTGGTGGTATTACTTATAATGATGCTGGTTTCCATACAACTCTCAAAACAACCTATCTTGAAACAAAGCAAGGTATTTCTGGTGCAGAACTTGAATACAGAACCTATGCTAAGAAATTTGGTATTAATCCTAATACCTTTGGTCAAGTATTTTCTTTTGAAAATATGAAATATATTATTATTGGAATTGCGCCCAAAGCAAGAACTTATCCTATTGTTGCCAAAGGGGAAGATGGCAAGACTTATAAGTTTCCAGCCATTGTTTTAAAGACAATTTTTAAAGGAGTGTGACTACGATGACTAAAGAAGAATATGCAAAAGTTTGTCCTAAGTTCGGTATTGACCCCGAATCTTTTAGTATGGAATTTAGGGTTGGTTCTATTAAGTATGAAATCGTAGGTATCAATCCTCGTGCTCGTACTCTCCCTATTGAAGCCCGTAATATGAATACTGGAACTATTAAGAAATTCGCAGCAGAAGTTTCTATTAAGAAAATTGTTCCTACTTATAATTTTGATAAGAATTGTGTTGGTCGGAAGTTTGAGTTCTGTGGTCGTATCTTTACAATTGTTCGTATTGATAGCTCTGTTTATACTGATCCTGTTGTTACTGATGCGGCAACTGGTGTTGAACATCGCTTTGGTGCTTGGATTTTTGATGCTTCTAAAGCAAAAAATATTTGTAAGTGGGTAGATTAAATGAAAACAACACAAAAAAAGATGTTAATAGATTATTATTATTGAAAAAATTGAAGGGTGAAGAATAATGAAATATAAATATTTTGTTAGTTATGCTTATAAAGCTGATAATAATAGTGGGAATGGACAGATAAACATTCAATCTAAATATCGAATATATAATATGGAACGAGTTGAAGAAACAGCAAATTACATTAAAACTATCTTAGAAAAAGAATATGATTTTAAGAATTGTATTGTTATTCTTCACAACTTTCAAAGGTATGAAAGAAAAAATTTCAGAGTCTATTTTGATGAACTAATCGAATATCTCAATGTTGAGCGCGCAATCTTTAAAGAAACTAAAGATGATATTAAAGCGGCCTTTGACGAGATAATGAAAGATAAATAACTTGACTTCAATTTGAAACTATAGTATAATGATAAAGGGAGAATTTATATGAAGAAATTTAAAGTCTATGCAATTGCTGGTAAAGTAGAGCATGAGATCTATGGAGGTGGATAAATAATGAGTTTATTTATTTGCACTAAATGTGGGATTTTATACGGGCCAATGTATCGTCCTAATGGAGAATGTGGAAATTGTTCTAAACCAACCAACGCAGACCGGATCAGGTCGATGTCTGATGATGAGTTGAAAGAATTTCTTAATAATTGGAATTGTGATGAACACATTGTTCTTGGGGGGAATCACAGATAGCAGAGTGGTTGAAGAAAGAGGTTGAATGATATGGCATTTAATATTGTGTATCAATGTGATGCGTGTGGAAAACAGATGGAAGATGCAAAGGAAATTCTCTTAGACAAATATGGGGATCGTTTACAGTTTTGTCCAAAATGCTATAAAAGAATTTTAAGAAACGTAAGCAAAGAAATAATTCAAATAAAACACGAATTAAGCGGAAATAAATGATAAACTAATAGAAAAGAGCCAAGATTGCATTGATTGTGCTTTAATGTGGCTAAAGCAGAAGGTAGAGAAATGAAGATTGAAAAAGTGATCAAGGTATTGTCTTGTGTTGAGAATCATTTGAGCATAGGATTAAAAAGATGCGGTTGCTGTAAAGAAGTGAAAACAAGTAATGAATTTGATTTGGCGCTTGAATTTGTAATCGATGCACTTGAAGCGATGCGTTGGATTCCGGTGAGTGATAGAACTCCGACTGATACAGATGCTGATGATGATGGCTATGTACAAATATTTGACGGCAAACGAATCCGGACATGGTGTTGGTATGATGCTGCTGTTTATCCAAGCAAGTACACACATTGGAAAAGAATGCCTAAGAAACCGGAGGTAAAGGAATGAAAGTATCTGCATGTAATTGTACAAGCAAAAAAGAAATACTTTGTAATCAAAAAGTTTATCCATATATTGATGTCCCAATGTTTGGCAGGAAACCGTGGAGTACATCTTCAAAGCAAGAATTATATTCTATTCAGCTTGAGCATAATTATTGTCCACAATGCGACCAGAAATATAGAGAGGTAGAGAAATGATTCTTGCATTTATCATAGGATACATTGTGGGCTTTTCTATAGCGTGTTTGGTTGTATTAACAGGGTTCATAATTGGAAAAAATAAATGGAATTAAGAATATATTGTAAAGCAGGAATATAGAATGATGAACACAATTAATGGAAAACAATATACAAACAAAGAAGCTCATAAAATTTTGTGGAATTGGTTAGCTGATAATCCAGATAAAAGTAATGAAGACTTTTTTAAGAATAATATTTGTTCATCAGTCCCTCATAATTTTTGTTATGCTTGTGAAGATGCTAGAAGAAATTGCAAGTATTGTTTAACTTGGATCTCCAATAAAGTTTTTGGTGATGCACCGTGTTATAACTATAATAGTATCTTGGTAAAATATAAGAATGCAAAAGGAATCGAAAAAGAAAAACTAGCAAAAGAAATTGCCAATATGCAATGGAATAACTAAAACAAGAAATAATGAATGGTGGAATCGTTTTGTAAAGAGAAGAGAAGTGATTAGTACTTCTTTTTTTTATAAAAAATAAGAGAGTGCTTACGCACTCTCTCTATATAAAACGTGTTCAGGTACACGTGCAAACCATACAATTTCTCCATTATATCGATTATCCCATAAATCATCTGGATCTGTTTTAAATTCTTCTATCTCTAAAGATCCTGGTTTATGCCACCATTTACCATCTTCATTCCGCCAAATAAAATGGAAATCATCATACCAAATTTCTTTTGTATCAATATAGGTTCCAATTCTAAAACCAACAACCTCAATACCGATTGGAGCTTCACTATAATGAGAAATTTTTATTAGTTTTCCATCTGTATATTTAGTATCAAGACAAATATCTTCTGTGCAACCTTCAAGAGTTATTTCTAAATCTTCTTCGTCTTCAAAGTAAGATCTATTTCTTAATGATATAGGACGATACCATTTAAAATTTTGAAGAGCAAAACCACCACAATTGTAGTCTGAAATATCAGTTGTGTCATTATACATAAGAGGATTTGATTCAATTAAGTACATAATAAAACCTTTCTTTATTAAAGTTTTATAGTGAATGGAGCGATTTCTGTTTTATCTTCCTCTTGCATAACTTCTTTCATTATGTAATCCATAACGAATTTTTGTGCTTCTTGTTCTGTCTTAAATTCACCGAGCATTTCACCACTCTCGGGATTAAGAACGAAATAACCGAAAGGTGTTCCTATAATAGCAATTCCTCTTAACATTGTGGTTTCCCCCTTTCATTTTCTATACTATAAGTATATCATAATTACTGAATCAAGTCAAGTTTATGCTAGGGCCGCATCTTATCCTTGACTAACATCAAGAACTATGATATACTTATAGTATAGATGAGGGGAGATATATGATATGGAACCTAAAATAGGAGATAAAGTTAAAATTAAACCAGTTTCTGAATTAGAGCAATGTGCAGATTATGTTGATGATCTGAATATTTGGGCTGGTAAAATTATGACAATTGGTCATATAACCTTTCCAATTATGAGTAAAAATGATAGTTGTATTAAAATGGTTGAAGATAAAAATGAGTGGTGGTGGAATACTGCTATGTTTGACCAATATCTTAAAAAGACAAATAGAGATATTTTCTTAGAGATGACTAATGATGAATTGACTAAAGTTCTTAATTGCTCTTGTTGTGAACATTATAATACTAAAAATTGTCCTAGTAAATTTAATGAAGAAGTATGTAGAGAAGGAACTAATACTTGGCTAGAAAAGGAAGTTGATCAAAATGCCGAAATATAAAATTGGTGATAGAGTTTTATTAAAACCTATTACTGATCTTTGTACCTGTCAAAATACAACCAAGGAAATGAGAAATCTTGGTGGGACTGTTGTTACAATTGTTCATGATAATTTAAGTGGTGATAGGTACCCTTATAAAATAAAAGAAGACAATGGTAGTTGGGTATGGGGAGATAAAATGTTTGTTGGTTTAATTGATGAGATTAAGAAAACTAACATAGATATTCTTTTTAAAATGGAAATCAAGGATCTTTACAAGGTACTCAATTGTTCTTGTTGTATTAACTATGAAACAGATAATTGTCCATCTAAATTTAATGAACAAATTTGTAAAGATGGAACACTTACTTGGTTAAATAAGGAGATTAATAATGTCTAGAAATTTTAAAGCTGGTGATAAAGTAATTATACCTGATCTTGAAACCTTAAAAAAATTTGGTCGTTCTGAAGATAAAAATAAGTTTTGTGGGAAATCTGCGATTATTACTTATGTTTGTGAAGATCCTAGAGACAATGTTCCCTATAGAATAGATATAGATGGAGGAGTTAGTTGGTGGGGAGATAGTTTCTTAATAAAACCACTTAAAACTAATGAAGATATTATTAGAAAACTCTCAAAAGATCTCTTATATAAAGTTCTAAATTGTGAATGCTGTAACTATTATCAAACTTCTCTATGTCCAAAAGATTTTAATGATGGTATTTGTAAGGAAGGGACAATAGAATGGTTAGAAAGGTTGGTTAATTCAGATGCTGAAATATAAAAAAGATGATAAAGTTATAATTAAACCAATTGAAAAACTTAAAAAATGTAGTTTTATAAATTCAGAAGGAGAAATGGATCGTTGGGCTGGCACGGTCATGACTATTTTAAAAATAGATGATGATGGTGGATATGTTATGATTGAAGATCAGGGCACTCGAGAATCAGGAGCGCATCACTGGTGGTGGTATGACGATATGATTGAAGGATTATGGATAGAACCAATTAAAAAGAGTACTAATAAAACTAGGTTACTAGCTATGACAAATAAACAATTGGTTGAAATACTTAATTGTAGTTATTGTATCCACTACCAAAAGAAAAGTTGCCCAGAGAAGTTTAATAAAGCTACTTGTGAGAAAGGCACAATTGCTTGGTTAGAGGAGGAAGTTAAAGATGGCAAAGTATAAACCAGGGGATAGAGTATTAGTTAAAGAACTTAAGGATTTAGATTGGAACGAAGCTGCTATTTGGGACTATGGGCATTTAGTTGGCACAGTAGTAACAATTAAAGATGATGAAGTTTGTCATCCCAAATTCCAATATCGTATTAAAGAATTTGAGGGAATGTGGAAAGATGAAGAGTTTGTAGGTTTAGCAGACGAAGAAGAAACAAAACCAATCACTAATCATGAGTGGATTCGTTTTGGAATGGAAATAGAAGATTTAGCAAAGATTTTAAATTGTTCTTGCTGTGTCAATTATCCTGACAAATGTAATGGTGATGAGGATGCGGCAATTTGCATAAATGGTACGATAGAATGGTTAAGGAGGGATAGAAAAAAAAATGAAACTAGTGTGTGATTGCGGCAACAAGAACCTAAATAATTGGTGCTTCGCGCGCATTCCCACTGCTATTCTATTGTGAAAGTAAAAAGTTTCACTTTTCATTTGAAACTGCTGGTTTACCTAATACATTTCTAGTATAAGTTAAAAAATTAGTATCTAAAAAAAAGTCTCCCAAATATTATGTTAAATATCTATTAATAACTAATAGATAAGTAATAGTCTATTACTTATCTAATAGATATCTATTATATATCACTTAACTATTAATAATCTATTATTAAATAAGTACTTATCTATCAAATAAGTACTTATCTTTTTATCTACCTATTAATAACCTATTAATAACCAATAGATATCTATCTAGTGTCTTGTTATCTAGTAGTAGTCACATACTATTACTAACCTATCAAATATCTATCAATTAAGTACTCTAGTAGTACTAGTAGTAGTATAGTACCAATACCAGTAGTAGTAGTAGTAGTACCAGTAACAATAGTATATTAAGTAATAGATGGGTGGTAGATTGGCGGAAAATTGCCCCCAAGAGTGTCCGGGGAGGGTAGTGAGTGTGGAACGTGGGAGAGGGGTAGCAAAATGTGATGGTGCGCTCATTTTTGACTTTTGTCAAGCTTTTGACTGCATAAAAAAAGAGGAAAACCGTTAAGTTTTCCTCAGTGGATTAGGCTTTGGCTGCTGCTTTAGCTGCTTTTTCTTCAGCTTTTGCGGCCGCAGTCGCAAGTTTGGTTTCATACTTCAAGACTTCTTCATCGACATCATAGTTTTCGTCTTTGATGGCGGAAATAGTAATCTTAGCATCACCATGTTCAGTCACAATAATGTAGGTTCCAGTCCCAATTTTTGCGGCATCCTCAAGGGCAGGTAAAAGGGCAAGGGCTTCGGCGCGAACAAGGGCAAGGCGTTCGTTAGTTTTGAGTTCAGACATATGTTTATCTCCAATTTCTAGCGGTAGGTCGCTACCCATTCTTTATAATATTATTATATCATATGTGGGGAGTATTGTCAACTATTTTAGTTTTTGAAATGTGTCATTAAGTGAATCGCCATTATATTTTGAAAGGTAGTCAAGATACATTTCATTGATCTCTTGTTCACTCATATTTTCTTCCTCACTTTCTACTTTAAGTATAACATAGATGCGCGCCCATGTCAAGTATTTGACTTTGTATTTTCTAGCTTTGTAGCTTCTTGACAAAAGCCAATAAATGTGCTATAATAAAGAGGGGGAGTATGGAGTATGTACCACATCGTAGCTTGTTTGTCAAGTGGAGAGCATGGCGCGAGTGGGGCTGTAACTGCCAATCCTTGACTTTTTTCTATATTTATGTTATACTAAATGTAGTGGACTTCAAAGGAAACGCAATGAGGGGGAGTCTGTGGAAATTTCGCTATAGTGACGAAAAATTTACACAGATATAACAAATGTTGTAGCTGCTACATTGTGGGGCTATAAAGTAGCTCCTGCGGTCTGCCCCATTTTAGCATTGAATTTGCCCCGTTTTGCCACCGCATAAAAAATATACGCTACATAGTGGGGTTATGGGCGACGTTTGCGCGCTTACTTTTATAATGCAAAAAAAGAGAGTGCTCGCGCACTCTCTCTTACCCCATTTTTTGTAGAGGATTTTGGCTTTCTTTTTGGACCCTAAAGGCATGTCGCCACCCAATTTGCCGCCACGCTACTATGGGATATGGGCTGGTGGGCGGTTTAAGCACATGCCTAGGTGCGCACTTACTCAGCGGCTTTAGCTTCTGCTTCGGCCTTAGCTTTCTGCTTTTCCTTTTTAGCCACATTTGCGACCTTTGCGGCCTCAGCTTTGGCTTTTCTAACTGCGGCCTTTTCGGCCTTGTCTTTCTGATCGAACTCGAAGTCCGCCTTAGCCTGCTCGAAGTCGAAGTCCACGTCCTTGACGGCGGTGAACTTAACCTTAACAGCACCAGCCTCGGTTTTGATTGCGAACTCACCAACGCCCACCTGGACGGCATCGGTCATGTCAAATCTAGCCTGTGCTTCAGCTCTCGCCATAGCGAACTTGTCGGCCTGCTTCATCTTCTCCATTTGTTACTCACTTTCCGCCCATTGGGCACAGTGTAGGTCACTACCCTTATACTAATATTATACCGTATAAGGAGAGGGAAGTCAAGTTTCTGGAGCTACGCTCCAGCAACCGCGAATCCGATTGCCGTCACTTTCTTTTCCTCAACCTTATAATATAATTATACTCCACCTGCGGACTTTTGTAAAGATGCGGTGGCTACCAATTTTAAACAAAAATTTTTTCCGGAAACGTTTATGATCTCTTGACAAATCCTAGCTGCTATGGTATAATTAAAAGGGGAGATATGAGATATGGTTTCCGTAAACGTTTACGGTTCTAGCTTTTTGTAGCTGTGGCAACGTAGCTTGTCCTAGCTTGTTAGATATTAGGCAGTCAATTATTTGATAAGTCAACTTATTGACAAGAGGACAAGAGGAGTAGACATCATGATGTAAGGATGTAAAGATGTCATGACAACCGGTAGTCCGAAAATAAAGTCTGGGAACGCCCTATTATCAGGCATCTCCAGACTTCACTATTTTAGATTATTCTTCTTCCTCTCTTCTGACACATTCATCGGTATCTGGATCATAATGGTAATCACCACCATAACAACAACCACGGCAATCATTAGCGGGATCTCCGTCATCTGGACATTCACTAATTTCCACTTGTTTTTGTTTCATGAAGTATCTATAAATTTCATAAAGATAATTTGGAAATTCAAATTCTGAATACCCTGGATTATCATCATAATCCTCAAGATCACTATATTCTATTTCATGATTATTGTATTCTCCAACTATTTTACCAATTTCAACACCCAATTCAAAACCATCATCTTTATAAATATCATACAATTTATCATTAATATAAACTGCATTATGTTCATAATAAGAAACTATTTTAATTTTTTTCATATTTTTTCCTCATTTTCTATCATTTTTGATATATTTTCTAATCCATCTACTACATTATCAATGTTTTTTTGTAGTAAAAAACATGTTTTTTTATCCATTTTAAGGATAATTATGTTAAAATTGAGACAAATTTTGATTAATTCATCAGTAATCATCTTATTTAAACATCTCTTTCAATCTTTTTTCTTTAAGTAATCCAAGTACAACTTCAAGCATAATGAGAACATCAAAGTCAAGATAATTTTTTTTGAGATCTTCAACCTTAGCAATCATTTGATCTGTAGTATAAGGACCAAAACAAAAGTCTACCATTTCTTTCCCTCTACTATTTCTTTATAATATTCATATTTTTCTTTTATACACTCTTTACAAACCAATCTATCAAAAACATAATCATCTGGGATCATTAAACTTTTATGTTTTTCATGACCACAAACATCACATTCAACAAACTCATGATTATAGCAATTGGTACAATATTCTTTGCCATCTATAATAATAGGGCAGGAAAACACTTCACCACATATGTCACAAACGCGAACCTCACTAGTAATTTTTTTCCAACCCATTTGTATTTCCTCTCTTTCTTATATCCTAATTATACCCCACAATCCAACATAAGTCAACACTTATTCTAATATTAGTGTGCCCGCAAACCCTAGAGAGAGTAAGGTTTCAAAAATATTTTCGCGGACTACCGGCGTAAACGTTTACGGTAGTGACAAAAAAAAGGGCGTCCCCTCTTTTTCTTTCTTCGCAATCGCAAGCGTCCCCACGATAACTTGTACTGTTTATCGCCTAAGCGTACCAAAGGCTATGCCCTGTTTATGGTCGATTGGCAAACGACTTGGTGAGCGGTTTAACGACATACTCAGGTCGGACAAATGGTTTTTCCTGCGTGGCTAAAATAGGTAGCGCTTTGGTTTACCATAAACCATTTTGGTGAGCGGTTTACCCACGTGCTCAGGTGCGAGATCATGCTTTGGGTTCAGCGGCTTCCTTGGCTTCCGCCTGTTTGACTTTCTTGGCAATATTTGCGGCTTTCTTTTCGTCAGCCTTGATCTTGCGAGTCAGCGCTTTGTTCTCACGATCTTTCAGATCGAACTCGAAAGCTTCGGCTTCGTCCGTGATGTTGAAGTTATCAACATCTTTAACAGCGGTGATTGCGACACGGACAGGACCGAACTCGGTTTCGAAAGCGAAAGTACCAGTCTTGACGAGTTTGGCATCAGCAGGCAGGTTCAGCATAGCGATTGCGGCGTTACGGACAGCATTGAGACGTTCGGCTTGTTTCATTTCACTCATAATTGATTCCTTTCGGTGTCGGCCACCACCCTGTTCTTTATATATTCATTATACCAGAGATTTTAGGACTTGTCAACACTTTTCAAAAAACTTTTTTAATTTTTTTCGGTGTCTGTTTCCCTCACCTCATGTACTAAGTATACCACGTAGTCAGACCTTTGTAAAGTATCCACGGCTACCAAATAAAAAATATTTTTTCGTAAACGTTTACGGCGATGCTCCGTCCAACAAACCTCGAAAGCCCTGCGGCAGTAAGGTTTGCGGACTCGACTATTTTATTTTATTCCTTCCCTTATCATATCTTCACATTTATCTTGAATCTTAAAAACCTTACATTCTTGGCAAGACATTCTTACACCGCACATCATGCAAGCGCCCTCTGTCATTTTTTCAATGAAATAAATTTCTTCAATAGTAAACATTTAAACTACCTTTTCTTGGGGAATTGCCCAACACCTTTTGTTAATTGATTTATCCATTTTTTTCTTTTGGCGCATACAACGACTAAAGATAGCAGATTCAATAATGGCATCTTCTAAACCAGTATGAGATTCAATAAAAGATACATCATCAATCATATAAGCATAAACGATTTCAGCAGAAGTCGGAAGTCTGCCGGAAGTTTTACGCAATCCATTATCATCAATAAACTTTACATATGATTTCTGAGTGCAAAGCACTTGGCAAGCCATATGCCAAATACAACCGACTTTTGTACCATAAGGCAAGAACCAACGATATTTTGATTTTGTGAGCCAACGTTGAGTATTATTTAAACCGTTAACATCATAACCTGCATTGTAAGCAAGAACATAATCAATATCATACATTTTAATAACATCATGAATATGTTTTCTAACATTGTAGAATGATTCCAATTTAAACTCACCAACATTCAATCCTGCGCGATAAAGAGGGATCTTTTTACTATAGTAAGCAGAGGCCATTAATTGAGATTCATAATTAAAAATATCACGAACAACAAAAGAAAAGGTATCAATAATTTCCCCACGTTTATTACATACGACACCGCCGACATCATAAGCAAATGCGCAATCACACTCACCCGCGCCCTCAATATCAAGAATCAAATACAATTTCTTTTTCATAAATTCCTCTTCTTTCTCTATTATTATACAACAGATTTGGGATCAATTCAATATGTAAAATGCACAAATTTAAAATATTTTTTTGTGCAAAATCACGGCCCGATGGCCCGAAAGAAAAGCCTGAAAAGTCCTGGTGCAAGGGCATCTTCAGACTTTCTTTTATTAGATTAACCGCCTGCATCAATAATTACTAAGCGATTTTCAAAGACACCAAGATTATTTTCAAATAAATCATATATTTTATATTTATGAATAAATTTATGAAGCATACGCACGTATTTTGTGTTAAGATCTAAATCTTGAGCAAGTTTTAACAAATCATTAAAACTTTCCCAATCAACATTATCAAAATCATAATCTTCTGCAAATTCGGAAAGAACTTCACATTTTTTCATGATAGTAATTTGTCTTTTATTATATTCAATAATATCAACAATAGGAAAAATTTTAAGATAGAATTTTTTCATATTCTTAAAAATGTTAAGTTCATTTTCTTCTTGTCTTTCACCATTACAATGCGGAATTTTAATAACAAGATTTTCGTTGCGAGCATAATAAGCATCACGAGAACAACCAGAACCAATCCACTCAAGAGAATCAACATTTTTAGCTAAAATTTCATATTTATTCATAAGTTAATCTCCTTTATGTATTCATTATACCATAACTGGAGAATGGTTCAAGTGACAATTGCACGAAGATATTATTTCTTTTTTGTGCAATATACGCGCTGCCCGTCCAAAAAGAAAACCTTGAAATCCTACTCTCTGTAAGATTTCAAAGATTGACTTTTTTTATTATTCGAAAATATATTGATCTTTTTCTTCACAAAAAATATTACAAATTTTAGTATTTGTACATTCTTCTTGATCTTCAATTATTTGTTTAATTTCAGGAATGCTATCAATGTCAATATCATCTGTTGAAATATCATTAACAACATTCTCAGGCAAATCAAGATCAATATATTTATAAACCTTTAAACAAACAGTAATTTTCATTTTTTATCCCTTTCATTAATTGTTATTGGTATACAAATTCCAGGCAAAATAATTTCATAACTACCTGGACCTAATGCCTTAAAATCAATCTCTTTTAAAGTATCTGCATAAATCATCTTTACAATCATATTTTATACCAACTTTCTTAAATTGTCAAGCCATGTTTTTGGTTTTGCATCAATAACATTACCACCATATTTTAACCAATTGGCACGAACTTCTTTATTATCATCAACTAAAATTCCTTTTTTAATTTTAGCTATTGTGTGTTTTGGTGCACCATATTTTACCATGTGAATTTCATCAAAGTTGAATGGAAAAAATTTCGAAATCCATTCAGCCTTAGCTTCACGAACTTTCTTTTTATATCCCTCTGTGCTATTCATCGAAAGCCAAGTAATGATTCCGATTGTATAACCGTTGTTTTTAAGTTGATCGAGAATTTTTACCAACTCTACCATATCAACTTTAGGTTCAGCAATAAGATATGGGGTTGGATCTTCAGCACGAAGCATTGGTAACCAATTCTCAACATCATATAGATTTGCAACTGTTCCGTCCATATCAAAGTAAATTGCTTTGTTCATCTGCGTTACCTCTCTTTTCTATGTTTTAATTATACCACAGAAAAAACACCCTGTCAACGTTTTTTAAAAATATTTTTTAATTTTCTTGTGACTGGAAAGCCTACTCTCGCAACGGTTTCCAAGTCCGGAGGCCGGACCACCCATCGTAAACGTTTACGAAAAAAGTAAAAGAGAACTTTTGTTCTCTTACCAAAATTCTCTATTTCCATCTGCATCTATTACTACTCCACTTGCAACTTCATCAAATTCATAAAGAAGGATATCGCACCAGTCACAATAATATTTTGCATCGAATGCAAATTCAAATTTATCTTTTTCTTCTTGTGTGATTTCATGAACTTTGTTCAAACACCCTTTACAAATCATTTTACTTTCCTTCTTTCTATAATCTTATTATACTATAAAATAAAATAAATGTTAATACTTTTTTAAAAGAAAGAAAGCGGTTGCCCGCCCTCTCTTAGTTAAAATATTTATTAAGAATGGTTGTGATTTCAGAAAGTGATTCACCCATTGACAATTCGGCCATGAAACGAACTTTGTCAAAATCATTTTTAAAGTCAGTGCGAATAACGGAAACGCTACCAATTGTAAAGCGTTCGTCACTGTAATGTGTATCAACTCGAAGTTTTGCATCTGGATATTTTGCCAAAAATTCATTGTACTGACGATTCAATTCATCAACAAATGGTTTGAATTCAACTCGAATTTGTTTTTCCCTATCCACATATGGTGCATAGAAAGCATCACGAACTTCAGAAACCTTTTTGTCAAATTCTTTTTCTGCAAACAATTTAACTTCTTTGGTAATCTTCATATTAAAATCTCTTTCTGCGTTTCATATGGTGTTCGCCTCACCTCTTATGTATTTATTATATCACCAAACACATTGCATTGCAAGAGAAAAAGTGCACAAATTAAAACTATTTTTTTATGCAATATGCACAAACAATGCTCCGAAAAATGAAACCTGAAAACCCTGTGAGAGTAAGGGTTTCAGACTTCAATTCAGTAATTGTGACCAATGATGTGCTAATTCTGAATTTTCAATTAACCAATTTATTGCCCACTTATCTGCAACATTCTCAATAGGGATCTTTCGGTATAAACGAATTGCAAAAATTTCATCAACATCTAAATTATTAACTAAAATACGAAACTGTTTATTAAAATCCCAATTCATACCAATAACTGTTTTGGCATGACCAATTTCGTGTAAGATTCCAACAAGTCGTGGATTGAATTGTCGCGCAATCTTTTTCATTTTTGAGTTAAGACCCTTTATCATTTTTTCATCTGCCCAACTGTCATTTGCAATTTGAAAAACTTCAGGATCACATTTTTTTACAAGTCCTGTTTCATCACTTACAACCAATTTTAAGACTGCGCGAGAGCAAAAACGTTTTTCAACAACAACAGGAACATTATAAAAATGATTGATAATTTCTTTTTCAATATTCATAAAATATCCTTTTAAAAATGAAGTGGGTCGAGACTTCTCAAATCGGGAGACTTGTCACCGTTTGGATTCCGCTCACTTCGGTTTCTGTTCTATATTATAATTATATCACAAAGTAAAATTGATGTCAACCTATCCTAAGAAAAAAGTTTTGAATTTTTAATGGATCTTCTCCATTAATATAAGCAAGAGCTTCCCTCTCACTTTTGAATTCTCCAACTTGGGTGCTAGTATCGGGATCAAAAACTTTCCAGACATTTCCATTTTTCCACAAAATATATTTTTCCATAATTCAACCTTTCTTACTCTCATTAAGCAGGTCATTGACGATTATTTCACAAATACGTGTCCATTTACTTTTTGACATTTTACCGTTAAGATACATTTGACGCATAATCTCATAACGAGTAAGATCAATCTTTTCCATTTGTATTTCCTCTTTTCTTCTATATACTCATTATAGCACACCCCAAAAGACTTGTCAACACTTTTTTCTAAAATAGTAAAACCCGCAAACCCTACAGCGATAGGCATCTTCAGACACGAGAATCGGACCATCGCAAGCGTAAACGTTTACGCAACTAAGGGGGACTTTTAGTACATTAATAATATACTAATGCATTATGCAAATCTTTTTTTTAAAAGAAATTGAAATTATTCATTTTCTCTACACTATTCAACATATGCATCATATGCCCAATAACTGTCATCATCCTGTTCAACATCTGTGCATTCACACCATTCATCAAAGGACATCATCTATTCATCACCCCACTTCTTCTTACGCTCTCTTTGTGCTTGTTTTTGCTTGCCTGTTGGTGTCACCTTAACGCAAGGGATCGGTGACTGTCGTTTCCTCTCTCTATTCTGCCGCTTCTTATGTGTCACTTTCAGTATCCCCTTTCTATTTTGCGTATTTTTTTTATTGCTTCTTCTTTTGTAATATGATTTGCAACTACATATGATTTTCCAGTAACTATATTTTTACCAATAATAATATAAAGTTTGAATCCATCAATTTTCTGCACTTTGTATTCAATCTTCTTCATTTGTAGCACCTCTTTCTATCTATCCTTATTATATCACACTTTTTTTAGGTTGACAAGCGATTACATAGTAGCAACCACTAGAATTTTTAACGATATATTTGACTGGTGTTAGGTTGAGCATTCTATCTCTTGCGATTCTATTTGCAACCCAATTATAAACTTTACTAGCATTCTTTTCAACGTGTACTACCATTTTCTTGCCCTCCTGGTCATTGGAGTGAGTCTTAGCGACCCACTCTCAGCTTCTGTTCTTTGCGAACCTTGAAGGTGATTTCGACCATCTCACCATTCATATAGAACCGTTCGGTGTCGCCGTTCTGAGCATCTTTGACCATCTCAAAACCAGCATCTTTCATCGCCTTAAGAACGATGGCTTCGACTTTTTCAGCAGTCGCTTTACTAGTAAAGGCGATCGAGTCTAGGATTTCAACTTGACCACGGCAATTGTATTTACGACCGTGTTCGCCAGCGCGCCGTTTGAGATCGTTCGTGTAACCGACTTTGACGATACCAGTGGAACCAAGGGCCATTGCATAAACATTAAACATTTTTTTATCCTACTTTATTTTTTTTATTTTTTCCTTTTACCTTATGATTTATTATACCATGTCGGACTATCGACTGTCAAGCAAAAACAGATATTTCATCATTGACAAAGTGCAACAATTTTTCGATTTGTTTTTGTGTATAATGTCAATAGAAATAAAAAGATATCACTTCTATTATACCATAATTGCATCGACATGTCAATACCTGATGGGTTGGTATATTGCACAAAGATTTCCGGGAAAGTTTGTACAATTTGTCAATTGACAAGTGGGGGGATAATTGCGGTAAAATTCAAAATCGGGATTTTTTAGCTTGCTGGCTGTGCATACAAATTCACATAATAAAATTTTTCAAATTCACATAACAAAAATTTTCAATTCTACATTTGTCTCCCCCTTGACACTATTTATAAACTATGTTATAATTAATGTATGGAGAGTTTTTGTCTCTCACTAAAAAGGAGGCACACGACATGACTAGAATTACACTTGATTACACTATAGTGACAGCAGAAGAACGTTGTCTCACAGTTTGCATCCTTGCCGACGCAGGACTTCTCGAAAAAGTACCTCTAAAAGATCTAGAGCGAATTGCCAACTACATCCTCTATGGAAAAACAGCTAAAGGTAACTCTTTGCCCGAAGCTAAAGAAATATCGACTAAACACTCTACTTGGAAAAAGAAAGATCCCCAATCTCTTGATGCGCTAATGGAGAATATCATGTTCGATGAAACCTCACTGAAACCATTCAATAACAGAACACCATACACTAATCCAAAACCAAAAATATCTCGTACAACAGATGGTGATATACCGGGAATGGCAAGTCTCTGGAACGACATAGACGCTGCCGAAGAATACGCAAAAACTCTAACAGATAATGTGAAAAAATACTACATGAGACACCTATTGATAGATATGCGCAAAGAACAGTACTCCCTCAAAGACCTATTTCGTCCAACTATCCACTTCACCTCAATACTCAATGGCGGTATACAGGAAATAGACTGGACATCCGATAGCGGCTACGTCATAGAACCACTCGATCTCCAATGGCGCACTGATGCTTCTGGCCGCAGTCTTCTTACCTATTGCGGTCCTACTGAATGGACATGGCATACTGTTGCCGAACATACTATTGACCTCACCAATCCAATACACCTCTACCATATTCTCAATCTCTATAGCGCTCTCTGCCACCAACAATACGACAATCCTACGAGTAGTACAACATTTCTACTTCGCGCAGTAGAATGCTTAGTATCGCGCACCAATTTATCACCCTCCCGCTACCATATACTCGTGCGCAAAGTCGATCATGCATCCAACGAAATAATTGCGCAAGAACTTCTCACACTTTATGGATTAGACTACGCCATTAACTACATATCTACTATCTGGACTAAGGAAATATGCGGAGCCATCGCTCAAACTGGTCAAATTGACCTCGACGAAGTATCTGCGCGCAATTTCCCTAAAAAGTGGAAAACCTGCACAAAGTGCCACGAACATAAACTTCGTGACACTCGTTTTTTTGCGAAAAAGCGCAATACCCACGACCAACTTAGTCCGATATGTAGAGAATGCCAAAAGAAGGTGAAAAACAAATGACAAGTATCAAACCAAAAATAGCTTCAAAGACATGTACCAAATGCGGCACTTATCTCTCAAGTTCCTATTTCTATCCAACTAAATCCCACTTCTTTCCCGATGGAACACTTTCCATTTGCAAGAATTGTCTTGCCGAAATTATAGATATTGAGGAATGGGCAACTATGGATAAGTTTTGCCAATGGACCGATTATCCATTTATGCCTGATATATGGACTAGATTATCTGTAGAGTTGGGTGCAAAAGCTTTTGATGCGTATGTTAAAGGATATTGCGCTGACGAAGCTTATTCTACTATAAAGTGGAAAACTATGCAGGATGAGTGGGCAAAAGCCCTAAAGACAGGAGAGTACAAAGATAAGATACCGGTACTTTCTGAGGCGAAAATAGCCGAACTTACACACACTTGGGGAAAGAACTACACCCCAGACGAACTGGAGTATATGGAGAATTTTTATAATGGACTCCATACCTCTCATAATATAATTACCGTGACACAAGAAGATTCTGCGCGAAAACTTGCAAAATTGTCTGTGCGTATCTCCCAAAAAATTTCTCGTGGTGATGATATAGATAAAGACATCTCTAGCTATGACAAGGAGATGAAGATTGGCGGCTTCACTACCGAAAATATCCGAAGTATGAGTGATTTTGAGAGTGTGGGGGAGTTAATTTCGTATTTGGAAAAGACGGGGTGGCGCAACCCATACTACGATGATGTGCCGAAAGATATTGTTGATGAGACAATGGCGAACATGCAGAAGTATGTACATCGTTTAATTATGGGAGAATCTAGTTTGAGAGATCAGGTAGAACAGAAATTTGCGGCCCTGGGCATAAATAAGGCCGGAACCTTTGAAATGTCTGACGCGGATCTTGATAAATATGAAGATGAAAGTTATACAATTGTTGAAGCTCTTGTTGCCGATGGCGACGAAGATGATAACCAAGAGATGGTAATAGAATGAGAAGAGATTTTAATATAAAATTAGATAAAGGAGCTATGCTCACTCAAGAGAAAATAGATGGAAATGCTGAATTACTTCAAAAGTATATGGCACTCTTTACGGTATATCCTGACTTATTTATTGATCTCATTACTCCGAAAGATAGTGGTTTTACTTTATATTTCTTTCAAAGGATGTACTTGCGCGCCTGTATGCGCTATTCGTATGTTTACATTACAGCAGGTCGTGGTACATCAAAAACATTTCTTGCAGTGTTGGCTTTGTATTTACGGTGCATTTTCCAGCCAACTTCAAAACAATTTATATGTGCTCCAGGAAAGGGACAAGGCATATCTATTGCAGGAGAGAAAATTGAGGAAATATGGCGCACTTTTCCATTCCTCGAAAAGGAGATCATACGTAAAAATATGTCTTCTGCTAATGTTCATCTTTGGTTTCGTAACGGTTCTGAGTTTACTATTGTTGGTGCATTAGATTCTGCACGTGGTGGACGGCGTAATGGCGGCCTCATTGACGAAGTGCGCGATCATGATCAAGATATGCTTAACCAAGTTATTCTTCCTTTGATGACACTTGATCGTCGTATGAAGAATGGAACAATAAATGATAATGAACCACAACATGCCCAAATTTATAGTACATCTGCAGGATCAAAATCAACATATGCTTATGAAAAACTTATTGAAGTTCTTTTGAAGAGTATTATAGCTCCAAAAGATAATTTTGTTATGGGACTTGATGTTAGAATTCCAATGATGCATAAATTAGTATCTAGAAAACATATTGAAGATCAAAGAATTTCTGGAACATTTAAAGAAGGAGATTTTGCGCGAGAATATCTTAGTTATTGGACTGGCGGCAACAGTGAAAGTTGGTTTGACTATGGGCGTATGTTAAAATATAGAAAAATAGTTAATGCCGAGAAAAAATTTACAAAAACCGTAGTAAGCAACAAAGATATGTTTTACTTAATTAGTGTAGACGTCGGCAGAATAGTAGCACAGACTGTTTTTTGCATTTTTAAGATTATGCCACAAAAGGATTATTTTTTAAAAAAATTGGTAAATGTCAAAATACTAGATAATAAACACTTTGAAGAACAATCAATAGAACTTAAGAAAGTTATGGAACAATTCCAAGCTAAACAAGTAGTTATTGATGGTACTGGTATTGGTGTTGGATTACTTGATTTTGTAATAAAACCAAATATTGATGAAAAGGGTAATTTCTACCCACCTTACGGTGTAATTAACGATGAAGATTATATTGCTAAACAACCTCGTGATTGTCAAAGAAAAATTTTCGTTATTAAAGCGAATCCAAAATTGAATAGTGAAATTCATAGCACTTGTTTTGCTGAATTAATGAGTGGAAAAATTCGATTTTTAATTAAAGAACAAGAAGCTAAACACAAATTGCTAGCGACTCAAAAGGGATCTAAAATGGCTCCAGAAGAACGTATTGCTCAGTTAATGCCTTATGAAATGACTAGTAGACTTTTAGATGAAATGTGTAATTTGCGTGCAAAACCTGATTATAATGGAATTTTATTAGAAAGAATAAATAGTAGAATGGGTAAAGATAAATTCTCAGCATTTGAATATGGTGTTTGGAGAATAAAGATATTAGAAGAGGAGCATTTTAAAACATTAAGAAACCATCGTAAAAATCCAATGAGTATGGTTTTCTATACACCTAGGAGGTGATAGATTTGGAAGAAATTGAAAATAGATTTATAAATTTTGCTAAAAAAGTTCGAGAAATGGTTGGTACAAATGAAAGTGCTTATGCCACATCTATTAGTAAAAGAATTCTATCATCTACTGAAACAGCAGAAGATATTGCTCAACTTATTGCGGATGGTTCTGCAGAACAAATTATATCATTATCGGAAAAGTATCTTGGTACGAGTGGTCTTTATCAAAGAATTATCTCTTATTTCTCTACTTTTCTAACTAATGATATTTTAATAGCACCTAAAAAAATTACAATAAAAACTATTAAAGCAAATAAATATTTAGAAAACTATAAAAAAGCAACATTTTTTGCTGATACAGTTGTTAACCCAAAATTAAACTTTCCTAGAATGACATTTAAAATGTTGGTCTATGGTGCTTACTATGGGTTATTTTTAGAGAAAAGTGAAACAGAAATAGTCTTTAAAGACTTACCTATTAAATACTGCCGCAGTCGTTATAAAACTCATCAGAATATAAATATTCTTGAGTTTGATATGGCGTATTTTGATGCAATTAGTGATAATCTACTTAGAGAACAGGCTTTAGCTGAATTTCCAAAAGAATTTACAAAAGCATATAATGATTACAAAAAAGATACCACTAATTTTAGATGGCATATGGTTGCTCCAGAAATTGGAGTAGCTTTCTATTATCAAGATCAATATAAACCATATTTTATTTCAATGATTCCGGCAGTAGCTAATCTTGATGAATATAAGAGTATAGAAAAAGATTTAGATAAACAAGAACTTGAACACATTTTAGTTCAAAAAATTCCAATGGATAAAGAAGGTAATTTTTTACTTTCAATTGATGAAACTGTAGAACTCCACAAAGGAGTTACTGATATGTTAGTTAATAGTCCTAGAATTGATGTTCTTACTACATTTGCTGAAGTTGATCTTCATGCTCTTGGAAGTAAAACAGCAACAGATCGTGATAATTTAGAAAAAATTGAACGTAGTGTATATAATGAAGCTGGAGTATCTCCATTGCTTTTTGGAACCGATAGTTCAACTGCAATTAAGATGTCAATTCTTAATGATATGTCTCTTGTTTTAGATATGCAAGAACAATATGTAAATTGGGTTGCTTATCAAACAAATATGCGCTATGGTGAAAATAATAAATATTATTTTGAAGTGAGTTTGTTACCAATCTCACATTATAATAGAGAAGATATGCTTGATATATATCTCAAGACTGCACAATATGGTTATAGTAAAATTTTAGTAAGTATTGTAACTGGAGTAAAACAATCTTCACTTCCAGATCTTATTGAACTTGAAACAGATATATTAATGCTTCATGAGAAAATGATTCCATTACAATCTTCTCACACAACTAGTGAAAAACCAACGCAAGATTCAGGACGTCCAACAAAGCCTTTATCTCAAAAGGCTGATCAAACAATAAAAAATGAAGAGAGCATGTAGAGGAGGTATTAACATGGATAGACCAATCCCTACTACTTTCTCAATTGATTTTGTTGGAAAAACAGAAAAGATAAACGAATTAACTTCTAAGGTAAGAGCACGAATCTATTATAGAGGCGGCAATCGTAATGGAACTTGGATTACAGATGAATTTGCAGAAAAACTCAATAAGTCAATTCCACATGTCCCAATTGTAGCGTCCTATAATATAGAAACAGAAGATTTTGAAGATCATGGAGATAAAGGCAATAAGAAAGCATACGGATTTGTTCCTACATCACCCAATTTTAGATGGGAAATTGGAAACGATGGTAGAGAATATTCTAGTTTTGATGTTATTTTATGGTCTAGTTATTGGCCTGAAGCTTCAAAAATTCCAAATAGTAGTCAATCAATGGAACTAGAAAGATCAACCATTATGGGAGATTGGAAAGTAATCAATGGGGATTATTATTTTGTTTATCAAGAGGGATCTATGAAAGGTCTTTGCGCTCTTGGTACAACAACCCTTCCTTGTTTTGAAGATTCTGCCTTCTATAACCTTGATGAAGAAAGTCGTTCTTTCTTTCAAAGTATTAATAAAATCAATGAGAAAAATCTTGGAGGAGGAAACGAAGAGATGGATGAAAATACAAAAGTAATTACAGAAGGAGAAGTAACTAAGTTTGAAGTTAAAGATTCTGAAGTAATTGAAAATAATATTCAAGTTGAAACTGAAAAAGTTGATGAATTTGGTAAGATAGTTGAAACAATTGATGAAACAACTACTCTTACAAGAACAAATGATTCAACTGGAATTAATGAAACTATAACTATAACAGGAACAAGAGAAAGTGTAATTGAATATCCAGATCCACAACCAGAAGATAATGATGGTGGAGAAGTAATGCCAATAATGTATTCTATTGAAGAATATAATGCAAAAGTTGAAGAAATTAATGGTTTAAATAGTCGTATTGTTGAATATAAAATAAAAATTCAAAATTTAACAAGTGAAATTGAAACTCTTAATTCTTATAAAATAATTGCAGTTAAAAATGAAAAAACTACTATCATTGAACAATTTAAAAAGAAACTTTCAGAAGAAGAAATTTCAGAATTTATTGATTCTATTGATAAATATACTACAGAAGAATTGAGAACAAAATTATCTGTTATTTTAGCAGATAAAATGCTCAAAGAAACTGATGATGTTCAACCTCAACATACAAATTTTGTCTCAGTCCTAGGCAAAGAAAATGAAAATGGGATAGTTTCTATTCTTAGAAAGAATAAGAAGAATTAATTTATTTAGGAGGATTAAATAATGAGTATTAACAGACTTACTATTGATGGATATGCTTCTATTGAACTCAATAGAGTTACTTTCCCTATTACTGGTAGAGTAGTTGCTGACCTTCCATTGAACTCAGCTTTCAATACAGCTACACCAGCAGAAAACGGAATGATTCTTGCTGTTGATTATGTTGGCGGAGAAGTTGCCTTCCCTGCTGGCATATCTGGAGATGCAATTCTTGCACTTCACTATTCACCAGAAAAAGAATATGATCCAAATGCCAGTGGTTTAAATACATTTAAACTTACAGCAGAAGCTACAAACAAATATCAAAATAGAGCACAGGGATTATATCCTCGTCTTGGTATTCTTTCAGTTGGTGAAAGATTTACTACTAATTGCATTTGTTATGACACTTCAGATTATGCAAACAATGCCGTAGCACTTGCTGCACTTACTAACGCCGCAACAACTCCTGTTTATGGATATGCTTCAACTATTGGCGCAATTCAAATTGATACAGCAGTTGCCGGAACAGAAACAATTCAATTACAAGCAATAAAGAAAACAACAATGCCTAACGGTGACGTTGGTGTACAATTTGTTGTTATCAAAGCTCAATAAGGAGGAGGATACTAAGATGGCTTTCACTAAAGAAATTTTCGAATTAGCAAAATATGCTACTCAACGTCAAGGCTATGTAGCAAACTCTGAAACTTATTCAGTTAAAGATGTTTCTACAAGTTTGAAAGAAGAATTAAAAAAATACCTTGGTGATTTTTTTAAATTCCAAAGAAATAAATATGACCTTTATGAATTAATTGCTACTACAGTTGATGAAATTGTTCCTCAAAGAATTGAAGCAACAATGAGTCAATTTGCAGAAGTTATTAATCTTCCACAAGGGGCAAAGCAAATATTTAAAAAGAAATTAGGTCGTCAACGTGCAAAACAATTTGTAGGTCGCGTATCACCTGCTGGTATCTATGAAACATTCAGACTAGACACTGAAAATTTCGAAGTATTTACACATGCAGCTGGTGGTGGAGTTCGTATTGATTTTGAAAGATATATCAGTGGATTAGAAGATTGGGCAGAATTAATTGAAATTATTATGACTGGTCTTGAAGTTGATGTTTATAAAGAAATCGCTTTAGAACTTGCTGGTTCCTACAATGCAACTGGTCGTCCAAGCAATACTAAAGTAACTGGTGCATCATTCTCAGTCTCAAATACTAGAGAACTCGTTAATACTATTCGCACATATGGACAAGGCGCTGTTATTTTTGCTACTGCTCCTTTCATTAATGCAATGGGTGACGCTGTTGTTTATGCTTCAGGTCAAAATCCTAGTCTTTCAGTACAAGATATTGAAGATCTTCGTTCAACTGGTAGAATCGCTATGTTCTATGGCGCTCCTATTGTTGAAATTCCTAACGCATTCGAAGATGAAACTAATGCTGCTTATCAACTTGATAATCAATATGCATTTGTTCTTCCTACTGGCGGAGATAAGATCGTTAAAGTTGTATTCGAAGGCACTAGTTATGTAAATGACTTTGGAACACTTCATGGTGATTATAGTATGGAAATGATGGTCTACAAGAAATTTGGTACTGCTATTATGTATACTAATAATTGGGGTATTATTCAAAATACCGCTTTAGCTTAATAATTTAATAGGGGGAGTTATAATACTCCCCCTTTTTTGAGATAAAAGGAGATATAAAAATGGAAAATTATGTTGTTAGAAAAATGGTTAGTGGAATTGTTTTTTACCGTGTACCGGGAGAAACAAGAGAAAGAGTTTGGAAAGGTGAAAATGCGCGCCAAAAAGTTCCTTTTGATGAATTAGAAAAGTGCATTTACGATCCAGATACAAAGAATCTTTTTGATAGAGGATATCTATATATAGAAGATAAAAATTGTAGGATAAAATTAGAGTTAGAAGAAGAAGATCCAGAAATGTACAATGAGAAAAAAATCGTTTTGGATAAAAATCAAATTCTTGGTTTGTTATACGTAACTGAATTTACAGAATTTGTTGAAAAAATGAAAAATATGTCAGATGGAACTCTTGAAATTCTTATCGAAACTACAATTAATACTCCAAAACAATTAACTATAGAAAAATCTGATTATATCAGAAAAAATTATCATGTAGATGTAGAAAAAATTCAAAGAGAGAAAAGAGATGAAAAAACCAGTAAGGAGGGATAACCTATGGCAACTCCTTATTCAGAAGTCTTTGGTGCATTCTTAGCTAGAATAGAAGAAGACGATTGGATGCGTGAAGAAAATAATTCAGTTGTTTTGGCGGATATGGAACAAATTCTTAAGATGGCAATTTTTGATTTTAGGTTTCCTAGAGTTGGTTTAGGTATTAGTACTGACGAGTTCGGTGTATCGTATTTTACCAATACTCTTGGGAATGCAGAAATTCAAGTTCTTGCTACTTTAATGAAACTCCACTGGCTTAGACGACAAGTGAATACTTATAGATTAATAAAACAACAATATTCAACTAGAGATTTTGAATTTTCTTCTCAGGCAAATCATTTAGATAAATTGTTAAAAAGTTTAGAATTTTGCGAAAGAGAGACTAGAAAAACTTTTGATACTTACGATAGATCAAGGGATGGTTCTCCTTATAATTTTAGAGACCTCGCAGGTGGTTCATTTGAGTAATGAGTTTTTTGCAGGCTATAAAAATAAATTAGCAGGTAATCTTTATGGTTTACTTTGTGAAAAAGAAAATAAAGGAAAATGGGAAGAATATTTAGATTCGATTTATATAGAGTTACTCGGACTTGAAGAAGAATTAAATTCAATTAATTATTGGAAATTAAGAGCGAAGATTAGTTCCCTACACTATCTTAACTATTTTTTCTTTAGAAAGACAATTTTTGAATGTATTAATTTAACTAATACATTAGTGATTGATGAATGACTTATTTCGATGATGTTTACAAAAAAAGAGGAAATTGGTGGGGAACGACCTCTAAAGAACAATATTTAAATATTGGTAAAAAATATTTTGAGGATTATTTATTAACTTCACCAAATGCTGATCAAATAACTATACATAATATTGATACTCTTGCCGCAATCCATGATAATAAACAAGATGAAAATAAATTAACTAAATATTTTCTTATTCCACTTGATATAACTGTTTCAGTTGGAGACTTAACTCTCTGGTATGATGATTATTGGTTAGTATTGAGAAAAGAAAAAAGAACTTTAGAATCTTACAATAAAGTTCTTGTTATTAGATGTAATTATAATCTTAAGTGGATTGATGATTATGGAGTACTCAATGAATGTTGGTGTTATTTATTTAGTTCTATGTCAAATAAAGTTGAAGATAATTTTAGAACTTGGAATGGTTTAATAACTCCTTTGGAAAACAAATTTTTAGAAATAATTCTTCCTTTTAAAACTATTCCTAAAAATCAAAAATTTATTATACAAAATGAAGCTTGGAGAATGGTTGAAAAGGATTTAATAAGCGCAAATGGAATTTTATATATGAGTTTAATTGAAGATAATGTAGATAGAATGGATGATAATGTTTCATTAGATATCGCAAACTATACAACTTTAAATAATTCATATATAGATATAGGTATTACTAGTTTGTCAATTGAAACTGGAGAAAGTTTTACGTTTACTCCAATTCTATATAAAAATGGAGAAAGAATTGAGGGAGCAACATTTGTTCTTTCAACAGTTGATAATCCTGTTTACTATAATATTAATAATTTAACTATTACTGGAATAACAAATGGTTCTGGAGTCCTTATAATTTCAGATTCTAATTCATTACTATCAACAACTTGCAATATAAATATTATTAGTACATCTAATATTACTAATATATTACTTATTGTTGGTGATGAGAATATTAAGTGGGGAAGAACTAGAACATATACAGTATTTCACCATATTGGAAATACTCCAGTAGAAATTAATTCAACTTTTACATTATTAAATAACTCAAATAATTTTGTTACTATTTCGTCTTATGATAATACATCTTGTACTCTCATAGCTAATACGAGTGGTTTAACAGGAGTAGTAACATTAAAGGCTACAACAATATATGGTGATATAACTAAAGACATTACTGTTGTAAGTATATGGTGATAATATGTCAAATCAAAGAGATTTTAATGTTATTGGACAAAATTTAATAACAATGGCTAATATGCTTTTGGCAAATTCAAATCTTTGTAAATTATTGTATTATACAAGTAATAATCCTTTAATAGAAGATGATTTAGAAAATCCAGAAATTCTTATAACTAAAAATATTATTTATGTCCCTAAAATACCTGATTTTGAAAATGTAAAAGGAAGTTTCTTAGTTTTACTTTTTGATGATTTTAATGTAAATGGTGAGAATGAAGAATTCTTAGATTCGGTAGTAAGAATAGATGTTATTTGTCCTATTGATGAATGGGCAACTTCGAATAATTTAAGACCTTTTTCAATTATGAAAGAAGTTAAATCAATGATAAATGGATGTAGATTAAATGGTGTAGGAACACTAAAATTTGTTGGCGCGGAAAGAGTAGTTTTATCCCCATATTATGCAGGATATTCAATGGTATTTGTAAACAATGAATTCAATTGATAAATTAAAATTATTAGCTGGTGTTCCAATTGAAATGTCTGATTTTACATGTTTAGTCTATCCATTTACCTTAAAAGATATTGCAATACTTGGGAGTGAAAAATTTTTTAAATATTTAAACTTACTAACAATATCAAAAGAAGAAGTTAAAAGAGTTATTGGGAAAGAAAGTGTTAGTTCTTTTGATTTTATTTTATTAAACTGTGTTGGCAATGATTTTTTTAAAAATGAGTTTATGCAAGCATTAAAAATTTTTATTCGTGAAGATATATTATTAGTCCCTGATTTAGAATGTTTTATTATAGGAAAATTTGAAGATAATAGGACATTAAACAAAAATAATTTTAATGAATTTCAATTTATTTTACAAACACAAAATTTTTTGACAGATCAAAAAGTTGAGTTTCGTGGAGAAGATGAAATAGCTAGAAGAATAAAAGAAAAATTAGAAAAGGGAAGAAAAAAAATTCAAGAATTAAAAAATTTATATGATGAAAATAAAATTGAATTAGCAGATCTTATAGCTTCATTAGCTGTAAATTCATCATTAAATATTGACAACATTTGGAATATTTCTTATTATGCTTTTAATGATCAATTTAAAAGAATGAGAATTCTTGAACAATATAATACTGGGTTGCAGTCTATAATGGCTGGTGCAGACCCTAAAAAAATAAATTTACAAGATTGGATACAAAGTATTCAATAAATTATAGGAGGACTAAATAATGGCCACAAATATATTTCAACAATATGGTATTAAAGAAGTTGCCGATGTAATTCTCTATGATTCAACTGGCACACCAGTTATGTATTTTGATACCTTAAAAGTTTCAAATATTGAAGAAACTGCTGAAACAACTGATGCTCGTGGTGGAAAAGGTAATCCAAAACTCATTTCATGGGATTATGGTAAAGAAATTACTGTTACTCTTCAAGATGCATTAATGTCAATGAAATCACTTGAATTACTTACATCACATGAAGATGATGTTATTGATCACACCGTTGCAAAAAATATTAGAAAAGCTGAACTTGTAACTCTTGGAGATAGTTCAACATTTGTTCCAAAATATACCCCAGCTTCTACAACTGGTGTTTATATTCTTGAAGCTGCTGGAACAGCATTAAAAGGAACAACATATTATAGTATTACAACTGGTGGAAGTTCTGGTGATGTTGTTCGTGCAGTATATAATGTAAGTACAACTGGAGTTTATGAAATTGTTATTTCACCTAATAGATTTCCTGGAACTTATACTCTTATTGGAGATACTGTTATTAGAAATAAAAAGACAGGTTTAGATGAAGGTTTCCAATTCATTATTCCAAAAGCAAAAATTAGTTCGGAAGTTACATTATCAATGGAAGCGGAAGGTGATCCTACTGTTTTTGATATGACTATTACTGTTCTTAAAGCTGAAAATGGAACTATGATGAGTCTTGTTAAATATGACATTGGCGAACCTACAGTTGATATCAGTTCTAACCTTACTTAATGATTTATAGGGGATAGTTTTACTATCCCCTTTTTTTATTATATTTTTATAGGAGGTAAGGAGAATGTATGATAAATTTGGCGTAAAAGAATTGTATGAAGTTAGTTTAAAAACTACAGATAGTATAGAGATAAACGGAAAATCTTTTGAATCAAATGAAGTATTTATGTATTTTGATAAAATACAGTTAAATAATATTTTAGGATTAACAGAAAGAAGCGAAATTAGAGGTGGGAAATATAATTTTCCACTAATGTCTTGGCAAAATGTCAATGATGTTACATTTGATTTAGAAGATGGACTTATAAATAGAACAGGATTTAATTTAGTTACACAAAGTGAATATTTTGAAATTGCTAGTAATGTTATTTCTGTTCCTAAAAGAGAAACTTTAGTTACTGACGCAACTGGAAAAGCAATAGTTAGTAATAATGTTGATATTAATAAATCTATTTTTGTTTATAAAATTTCTGAAGGAATTATAATTGAAAAATTAACAATTTCTTCAATTACTAATAATGAAATTAGTTTAGGTTCTGGTAATGCTTATACTAATGTTCTAATAGACTATTATTTTAAAAATATTGGAATTTACATGTACGAAATTGGCGGAGAGAGAATAAAAGGGTTTTTTAAGTTGACAGCAAAAGTTTATTTTGTTGATGAAAAGGATGGCACTAGAGAAACGGTATTAATGATAATGCCGAAAGTGCAGTTAATGTCAAATATAGGTTTGACATTTGGAATAAGGGCAAACCCAATAGTATCGAATTTTAGACTAAAAGCATTTCCGGATAAAGATGGAAAAACTTTAGCTAGATTTTTCTTTTTAAATCAAGATATTGAGGGGTAGCTTAATTGCTACCCCTTTTTTTTATGGAGGTAGCATATGAAAGGAAAAGAAGGAACCCAACAAAATTATTATAGTCAATTAAGAAAAGCTGGTATTGAAGCGGCTGGAACTAGACCTTATAAATATATTCATAGTACAGTTAGTTCTTTTAAAGATGCAATTGATACTTTACATGATTCAAGAAGTGAGGGAGCATCTAGATACGTTAAAAAAGATTTTTTTAAAAGACAGTTAGAAAAACAAAAAAAAAGAGAAGAGTTATTTTATAAGACAATTGGATTAAATAATTTTGATGAATTTAATTCTCTTTATCAAAAAGTTTTAAAACTTGACCCAACAACATTAATGATGGACTCAATAAGAGAAGGGTTGGATACAAAGTTCGTTAAGAAAAATTTATTACAAGATGTTATGGAATCAACTCCTCTGAACAAACTTTTAAAAATTCAAAGTTTAGTTTCAACTAGTTTTGAAGCAGTTAATGATTTAATTATTAGTTTCCAACGATTAGTTCTTTCTGCACCAATCGCTGCAAGTGAAAGAACTGCTTTTGAGCAAGTTCTTAATAGTTTTAAAAGGCAAGTAGATCAAGGAGGAGCGCTTTTTAATTTAAAATATAAAGATTTAGAAAGTGGTTCTTTTGATCTTATTAAAAAGGAAATTGCTGGAACAATTACCGGGGTTAAAAGTGATATAACTGGAAACCTTGGAGAAATTGGAAAATTTTTAGTTTTAGAAACTATATTAGATACAATGGTAAAAAAGAGTGGTGGAACTTTTAGTTATAGTTCAAGGAAACTAGGTGGTTCTGAAAGTAAACAAGATATACAAGTAAATTTAAAATTTGAGATGGAAAGACTTGGGAAAGAAAAAAGTTATGGGTTTAGTGTTAAAGAATCTGAAACTTCAACTTTTAGACCTAAAGTAGTTACTTCAAGTATTAGAAATATTTCAGGAATATTTCCTAGTGAAGTTTTAAGAAGTAGAGAGTCAATTTCTGCTTTACAATGGTATATGGCTAACTTTGCAAAATTAAAAAAATATTCTACAGATAGAATTTTAATTGGAAGAACGGGATTAAAGAATTATTACCATTTTATGAAAATATTTGATGATTTATTTAGAGCTTTATTTGTATTTTATGTTGGAACAGATTTAAAAGAAGATATAAAATCAACACAACATATAGATTTTTTATTAATAAAAGATAAGATAGTTCCAAAATCTACTGTTATTGCAGGTTTAATAGAAGATTCTGCAAATTATAGAAGTTTTTTAGGTTCTATAACTATTAGTTTAAGACCAAATGATTATTGGAATGAACCAGTATTAGAATCTACAAGAAATATAGAAAGTAAAAAAAGACTTTATTCATATGATATGTATAAAAGACGTGCTTTATTTGATATTTCAGAAGGTAGAAGATCGCCTGGAGAGTATAACAATCTTTTTGAAAAAGCTTATAGAATTGCTTTAGATAGTGATTTAGAAGCTTTTTTAAATTTAAAAAAATTAGTAAAATAGGAGGTGTATAGTTAATGGCGAAAAAAGAAGAACTTATAATTAGTTTAAAATTAGATACTAAAGTTTTTGATGATGCGGCGATAGCTGCACAAAAATTTGTTGATGTTATTAATAGTAGTAATGCTAATAAAGATCAAAAAGAAACTGCAAAAATATTATTAGATAACTTAAATAAAGAAATTGTTTTGGCTAAAAAACTAGCAGAAAACAAAGATAAATTCAATAAAAAAGATATTGAAAATTTAAGAAAATATGATGAAAATATTGATAGTAGTTTAAAGAAATTATTTGAGTTTACATCTAAACTTGATTCTGGGACACCTTCTATTGATATTCAAAATATTCAAAAACAATTAGGTCAAATAACTAATGATGCTAGAATAGCTATAGATAAGATTAAAGAAGAATTTAAAGATACATTTAAAATTGACTACGGTGATGAATCAATAAATAAAGCTTTAAGAATTATTGATGCTGAAATAAATGAAAAAACTCTAGCTAGAGAAGCTAATATAGAGGCTACTAGACAAGCAGGTTTAAAAAGATTAGAAAGTGAAGATGGCGAGAGAATAGAAAAAAATAAAGAAATTGAAAGAGAAATTACTGAAAGTTTAAAGAATGAACTTAATATTAGAACTAAATCATTTGAAGAATTTCAAAAATTAGTAATAGAAATTCCTAAAGATCAAGCCGAATTAGAAAAAAAACTAGATAAAGAAAGACAATCAAGAAAAGCAAAAGATATTCAAGATGCAAAGGATTTATTAGCTAGTGGAACTGCAACTCCTGATGATTATAAAAGATTTGGAGTTAAAGGTAAAACTGGATTAGAAAGGGTCGCAAAAGGCGATTTTACTGATACTTATTTAAAAAATCTTGAGAAAGGTTTAGAATTAGTAAGACAAGAAAATTTAGATTTAATGAAAAATCTAGATATTTTAAAAGATAAATTTTTTACCTTAAAATTAATAAATGAAGAACAAGAAAAATATGATGAGAAACAAAAAGAAATAAATGTTGCTGCGGATATTAGAAGAAAAAATCCTAATCAAGAATTTATTAATTATGTTACTCCAAGAGAAACTAGAAAAAATGCTTTAATTTCTGCAAGAGATGAAACTAAAACAAAAATTGATGAGATTCAAAATCAAGAAGAAATTGAAAGAACTCCTCTTCTTGAACAAGAGCGAAAAGCATTTGAAAAAAATAATGAAACATTTAAAGATTATAAAACCAACATTTTAAATAGCACACAACCTTTAGTTAAAGCTTTTGATGAAACTGGAGAAGCAATAGAAAGAACTGCTGTTACTCTTGATAAATTACATGAAAAACAAGAAACAGTTGGGGAAGTTACTGATCTAATAAAGACAAAACTTTTACAATTGGTATCTGTTACTTATTTATTAGATAAAGCATCTGAAGTTATTAGAAGATCTATTTCTGTAGTTTCTGATTTAGATAAAGAAATTACTCAAATTGGAATCGTTACAAAACAAACAACTGCAGAACTTTGGCAAAGTTTTGAAATGTTTAATCGTGTTGCTAGAGGTCTTAGTACAACAACCAGAGAATATCTTGAAGGAGCAAAAATTTTCTATCAACAAGGTATGAATACTGCTCAAGTTATGAGCATGGTTGAGGCTACAACAAAAGCAGCCGCATTATCTAGTGTTACTTTTACACAAGCTAGTGAAACACTTACTGCATCTATAAATGCTTATAACATGGAAGCAAGTAAAGCTATGGATGTTACTGATAAATTTGCGGCGGTTGGAGCTTATTCAGCGGCTGATTTCCAAGAATTATCAACTTCAATGGAAAAAGTTGCATCATCTGCTTATACTGCTGGTATGAGTTTTGATGCTACTCTTGGTATTTTAGCAAAAGGTATTGAAACTACTCGTGAAGCTCCTGAGGCCATAAACATTTTTTGTCAAAAAATTCTGGTGTTTATTTGATTTTTCTTAGATAAAATCTACATTATTTATAGGGAATATAATAATGGAGGTATTATTATGACTAAGGAAGAACGTAAACAATTAATAAAGATAAAATATTTAGAGGAAAATAAAAGTATAAATCAAATTGCGAAAGAATTAAAGATAGGTTGGGATACAGTAAAAAGAAATTTAATTTCTGAAGGAGTAGAAATTCAAACAAATAGAAACCAATATATTATTGGTAATTCCGTATCGGATAAACTATTTATGAAAATTGAAACAGAAGAAGATGCTTATTGGCTTGGTTTTTTATATGCTGATGGATGGATAAGAGAAGATAGAAATGAGATTGGCTTGCAATTACAAGAGCGAGATGAAAAACATATAGAACATTTTAAAAATTATTGTAAATGTTCTAATGCAATTTATACAAGGCAGTCTAAAAGTCCTCATTATCCAGACAGAACTGGTATCCAAAAAGGTATTACTTTTTCTAATAGACAAGTAAAAGAAAATTTAATTAAACTGGGATGCTTACCAAATAAATCTTTAATTTTAAAATTTCCAAATCTAGAGCAAGTCCCTTTAAATTTAATTAAACATTTCATTAGAGGGTATGTAGATGGAGATGGAAATGTGCGATTTGGCAAAAGAAATGGAATTGTAATTTTAGGTACATTTGATTTTTTATCAGAAGTGCAAAAAATTTTCAACCAATTTTGCCAATCTAAAATACGTAATTCTGGGAATTCTCAAGTTACTTTTAGATTAGAAATTAATAAAAAACAAGATGTAATAGAAATCTTGAATTTTTTATACTTAAACTCAAATATTTATCTAGAAAGAAAATACCAAGAATTTTTAAAGACATTACCTGTGGCCTTTAAATCCTTTAAATTGCTGGGAACCCCTTAGAACTATTTATACCACAACATAATTAGAAATAATAAGTGTGATGGTTAAAAAATAAATGGATTGGGCAATCAGCCGCCGAGTTCCGGATAGGAACAGGTTCAACGACTATTATGTAAGACCAAGTGGTCTGAAAAATGGGACACGAAAGTGATGATATAGTCTGATCTTTATTGAAAGATAAAGCTGAATAAGATTCGCATAATAATTAACGACTATTATGGAACATAAATGTGGTACTGCTCTTAAAACAATTATCGCTAGATTTGTAGAAATGAAAGAAAATCCTATTGCAGTATTAGAAGATGGTGTTGATGCAAATAGAGTTGAAAAAGCACTAAAGTCTGTTGGAGTTGCTCTTAGAGGTACTACTGGAGAATTTAGAGATTTAGATGAAGTATTTAATGATTTAGGAAATAAGTGGGTATCATTAACTCGTAATCAAAAAGCATATATTGCTACTATGGCTGCTGGAGCACGTTAAGTGTTGGCGTCTCCATTCCCAAGCCTTACAGGGATAAATAAAAGTTTTTGAATTGCGGGAACTTCCTTAGAGATTATTTAACTAAGTATAAATAGCAATATATTATATGGCTTTCAGTAATAATGAAAGGTAAAGTAAAATTAAATAATATTGGAAAATCCGCAGCTAAGATTCTTCTATATTTGACTTTTTTGAATTTTTATGTTATAATAAAAGTAAAAAGAGGTTTTATGAAAAATATAATAATTAATAATGAACAAACAACTTATTGGATTGATGAAAAAGGTGAAATTTTAAATAAAAAAACTGGAAATTATTATAAAGGAACTATTAGAAATAGTTATAAATATTATGATTTAAGATGGAAGAATAAAAAATATTCTTTTTCTCAACATAGATTATTAGCTATCTATTATCTTGAAAATGATAATCCAGAAATAAAAACTTACGTTCATCATAAAAATAGCGATAAATTAGATAACCGATTAGAAAATTTAGAATGGGTTTCCCCTTCAGAAAATAATTATATTATAAATAGAAAAAAAGACATTAATTTATCCATTTCTTTTCCAGAAGAAAAAGAAGCAAAATGGGAACCTTTTAGAAATACTATTTTTTTAGTTTCAAATTTTGGGCAAGTAAAAAATACATTAACTAAAAAAATATTAAAAGGGAAGATTAATCTTGGTGGATATAGAGAATATAATTTAAAATATGAAGGAAAATTACACTCACATTTAGCCAGTCGGTTAGTAGCAGAGGTTTTTTTAGATTTAGAAAGAGAAAATAATTTAGTAGTAAATCATAAAAATGGAAATAAATTAAATAATTGGGTAGGAAATTTAGAGATTATTTCTTATTCAGAAAATAATTTTCATGGTCTTTATATATTAAATTGTAAAAATCTTAAAAAAGTAGGTCAATATGATTTAGAAGGGAATTTAATACAAATTTTTCTTTCTTGTGCAGAGGCCGCGAGAAATCAAAAAATATCTCCTCAATCTATTAATATGGCTATCCATAAAAATTATACGAGTTGTGGATTCAAATGGAAGTATATAGAAGAATAAAGTTCATCGACCATCTCGTAAGAGAGTAGGAGGAAAAAACTCCGAAGTGGAAACTACTGAAAAGTAAAGATATGGTCAGACTATTAGTGAAAATTAATAGATAAAAGAAGCATAGCTTCTTTTTTTATGCAACAATCTCGTTTTATGGCTATTATGAATGATTATGATAGAACTCTTCAACTTATTAGAACATCAACCAATAGTGCTGGGGAAGCAAATGCACAATATGAAATTTATACTAAAAGTGTTGAAGCAGCTAATAAAAAAATGCAAAATAGTTTTGAAGCATTTTATGTTAAATTAACATCTAGTGAAGCCATTAAAACTGTTTATGATTCAATTAGTGGGTTAGTAGATAAATTTACTGCTTTGGGTCCAGTTATGTCTGCTTTAACTATAACATCAGCAGCAATGATTGCAAAATATTTAGTAGCAACTACAGCAATCCAAGCTGAAACTATTGCTATTGAAATGCAAAATGCAGTAAAAGCAAAATCAATATTTTTAGATTCAAAAACTTTATCTCTTGGTCCAAGAATTTTTGCAACAATTGCAAAAATGATTTTCTTTAGAAATGCTGAAACAGCCGCTACCATGACTGCAACTGCAGCAATGCATGCTTATAATGCGGCAGTAGCATTAACTTTAGGAGCATTTGCAGTTTTAGCTGTTGTTTTAATAGCTTCTATTAGTGCATGGAAAAAACATAAACAAGCTATTTATGATAACTATAAAGCAAGTTTAGCTATTGCAGATACAAGTTCAAGAGAGGCTTCAACATTACAAAATCTTATAAATAGATATGAAGAATTAACTAGTAAAATATCATTGCAAGATTCTGAAAAAGAAGAATTATTAGCAGTAACAAAAGAACTTGCAGATATTAATCCTGATTTAGTCATAGGAATAGATGAAGAAGGAAATGCAAGATTAAGAAATATAGATGCAATGAAAAAAGAACTTGCTGGAAAACTTGCATTGGCAAAACAAGATGCTGAAAAAGCATATGCAGATAGAAATGTATTAGTTAAAGAAGCTGGTTGGACTGATGAAGAAAATCTAACTGAAGAAGGTAAAAAATATTTAGAACAAGCTAGAGCAGGATCTGAATCAATTAGACAACAATTAATGAGTTATGGAATTCAAAAGGGTTTTGATCCATTATCTATTCAAGGACAATTTGATCAAGCAGTTTCAGAAGTTGAAGACGGTCAAATAACTATGGAAGAAGCACTTGAAAAAATGGCAAAAGCTGTTTCTAATAATAAATTAAGTTATGAAGAAATTCTAAAAGAAATTAGAAAAATTCCAAGTATTCAAGATGATCTTTTACAAGATTTAAATTCCATTTCAACTGAAATGGGATTTGATATTCAATCTGGATTTAATTTTCTCGAAGGATTAGGTGAAGGGGATAAACAAAAAATTGCTACTGGTGGATTAACAAAAGAAGATATTGTATTTTATAGAAATAAATTTGTTCAACAAATGCTTGGAGATGATTCAGTTGAATATAAGGGTATATATGCTAATTTTGGAGAAACTTTAGAAAAGAATGCAAGTGATGCAATGGGGAAATATGATATTTTTGGTGCTAAAAAGGTAAGTGATGAGGCTGCTGCGCGACTTTCATTAGTTAATAAACTTATAAATACAAAAATGTCAGAAGCATTATTTATTGATTCAGATGCATTTACTACTGAAACTCAAAGTCAAATGTCTTCAATTGGAGCTTATGTCATTCAAGAATTTGAAAATTTAAAAGACGAAGTTGACGATTCTGGAAAAAGAATTTATTCTGATAAAGAGATTGTTGAAAAGATGGGGGATGATGGTGCTAAAAATGCTACTCTTTATTATGATGCCTTGGTGGAAGCCGAAAGAAAAGGTGGGAAAAAATATATAAAAGATAGAAATAAAGTGCTTGAAGAAATAAAGACTGGAAGTTTTAATGATATTCAAGCAGCACAAATTGAAATGGTTAAAGCTGCAGGATTAATTGAAGGAACTCCTCAAGCAGATTTTTTAAAGAATTCATTGTTTGATCCAACAGTTTATACAGATCAATTAAAAGAATTTTTAGGTGGTTTTTATGACCAATATAATTCTATTTTTAATGAACTTCCTGTATCTCTTAACGAATTTTTTATTAAGACTTATGATAATGCCAGTGATCAATTAAAATCATATTATATTCCAATGGTAAAAAAAGTATTTGCAGAAAATGCTGAATTTGCGAATGAATTTAATACTATGCTTAACAGTACAAATATGAGTGACCCAGTTCAAATTCAAGCATTACAACAAAAATTAGTAGATAAATTAGTTGAAGAACAATATAGTTTAGACACTGCTTGGGAAGTCGCAAAAGAAATGATTTCCAGAGAAATGAAAGGAGTTCAAGCATTTGTTGATGCTGCAAAAAAAGCATATGATGAATTAAAGAAACTCGATGAAGAAATTAAAAAAGCAATTGCTGGTTTTACAAGTGGAGCTGCTTTAGAACAAACTAAAACTTTTGGATTTAATGGATTACAAAGAATTGATAATGATCTTTATACATTAACAGGTAACGCTGTTGAAGAAGAAAGACAAAAAAGAGTAAGTGCTTTTGTTATTGAACTCCAACAAGAAATGGAAGAAATTAATGATGCATTATTAAATAATAAAAATGAACTTGAAGATATTGCCATAAAAGGTGATAATGTTACTGCGGTAGAAGTAGAAAGAGCGAAAGTTTTAGTTACATCGAGTGATGAGTTAATTCAACAAAATAAATTTATGGAAAGAATGTTAGATGACGCTTTAAAGTTAACTGATGCCGAAAAAGCTAGAAAAAATTATCTTGAAACAACTAGTGCCATTAATAGTATTTCTGCATTGGCTTCTTCATTAAAAGATTTGGGTGGATTATACACACAAATTAATGAAGGAACAATGACTCAACTGGATATTATAACTGCAATTGCTGAAAATCCTGATTATTTACAATTTTTAACTGTTCAAAATGATCAACTTAAACTAAGTTCTGCATTATTAATTCAAGAAGCAAAACATAGAATTGAAAATGTTAAAACTTTAATTAATGAGAGAATAGCAAAAATTACTGCTGCTCAATCTTCTTTAAAAGCTATTATTAATAGCAAAGTGGGAGAAGAAGAAGCTAATAAAAATCTTGCAAGACAAACAATTCAAGATTTACAAGAGACTACAGACGCTAATGAGTTGGCTCAAACTGGTAAACTAGATGCTCTTAAGGTTTATGAAAAAGCAATACAACAAACTGATGAAGCTGAAGATAATGCTTATCAGAACTCTATAAAGAGAATTCAATCTCAAATAGAGGCTTTCAGAAAAAGAACTTTAGCTATGCAAGGTGAAGATGTTGGAGATGCTACTACTGTAAAAACTAAAGGAGTAGATTTAAAAACTCAAAATTTAGAAATTAAAGAAGTAGTTACTCAATCTACTGACTGGTGGCAAGAATATCTTGATGATCGCGGAGTTACTTCAAAAACTTTAGTTGATCAAGCGAAAGATTTGTGGAATATTTTAGAGAATGATAAAAAGGGATTAGCAGCAACTTTAAGTACGTTAAAAATGCCTGTAGAATCATTCCTTTCTGAAGTATCTGGAAAATCTAAAGATGGTTCTGATAAAGTAGAAGAACTTAATGATTCTCTTGAAAAATTTTATAATACTCTTCGAAAAATAGAAAGACTTCAAAGTGAAATTAGTTTAATTGAAGCTCAGATGGGACTTAATTCAACTGACGCGAAAGAGGATCTTAAATTAATTAAAGAAAAAGCTAAAAAAATGAATGAATTAATTGGTTATCAAAAAGGATTGATTAATCTAAGACAAAATGAATTAAGAACTATGCAAAATCAAGTTCCACTTTATAATGGATTTTTATTCCTTGAAAATGGAATTTTGAAAGTTAGACAGGCTGCACTTTCTGTGGCTCTTTTAAGTGGGAGAATTAGTCAAGAACAATATGATAAGACAGTTGATTTTCTAGAAAAATATCAAGAAGTTTACAATGGAATTCAAGAGTCTCTTAAAACAATTGTTGATTTAGAAGAAGAAAGAGAATCTATGCGTAAAGAAATGGTTGATAGAGCAATAAATGTTCGTCAACAACTTTATGATGCTTTTAGAGAAATGGATGAGCAAGAAATTCAAGCAACAGAAGATAAGTTTGATAAGTTAAAAGAAATGGAAGATGATTATCTTTCTGCTATTAAAGATGCAATTGATAAAGAAAGAGAAATGAGAGAACAATCTCAAGATGAACAAGATCTTTTGAAAAAACAACGTCAATTATCTACTTTACAAAGAGATACTTCTGGAAGATACGCAGAAAGAGTTGCCGACCTTCAAACTGAAATCGCGGAAGATCAACAAGATCTTAGAGATAAACAAATTGATCGCCAATATGAAACTCTTCAAAAACAATATGAATTGCAACAAGAACAAAGAGATATTGAATTACAATTATTACAAGAACAAATGAGATTGCGTGAAGACAGTGGATATTATTGGTCTATGGTTGATCAAACCATAAAAGAAGGCCCAGATAAAATTAATGCTGTACTTACTGGAACCGAAGGATTCCAAAAACTTGATCCATTAGCAAAATCTGAACAATTAAGAACTATTCAAGATGATGCTAAATATATTTCAAAATTATATCAAGAAGGAGTAAGTTTAAGTAAAAATTCAACAACTAGTGTAGCTAATGCTATTGGTTATGCTATTGCTGCAGCTATTAAAGCGGGAACAAGTGATGAAGATTATTCTCCTATTGATGATGAAGATGACGGATCAGATACTGGAGGAGGAAGTGAAATTCCTGATAAAGCATATCCAGGACAAATTTTTACAACTGGATCGGCTGGAGATTGGGTTAAATACATTCAACAAAAAATACTTTCTTGGAATGCTGATGCATTGCCAAGATATGGAGCAGATGGTAAGTTTGGTTCTGAAACCTATAGTGCCGTAAGAGCATTCCAAACTGCTAATGGATTACAAGTAGATGGAAAAGTTGGTCCTCTTACTTGGGAAAAATTAAACCAATATAAAGAGGGTGGTGTTGTAGATTATACTGGTGCGGCTGCTGTTCATGGTACTTTACAAGACCCAGAAGCATTCCTTAATGCTAAACAAACAGAATTAATTGCAAAATTGAGAGATACTCTTGAAAATAATGGAGTTAACACTATAAATAAAACTCCAATAGTTAATAATAACAATAGTATAACAATTGGAGATGTTATAGTTAATCTTGAAAACGAAACAAATGCTTCTCCTGATGAGATTGCAAAATTGGTTCGTAAAGAAATTCTTAATGCTTATCAAAATAGAATGACAACTCCAGTACAAAGAGTTAGATAGGAGGTAAATAAATGTCAACAAATTTAGATTCTTTTACAGGAATAAAAGACTATGAGTTTGTTGGTTTTAGTTTCAACGGACACCATTGCAGTGAGTATGGACTCACTGCAGTGTCCGATGGAATGAGTCAACAAATGTTATTTTCTAATTTTGAAAATAAAACTGCTGAAGTATCTGGAAAAGATGGTGCTTATTATTTTGGAGTAAAAATAAAACCTAGAACTTTTTCAATTACTATAGTTTTTGATAATATGACAAGTGCAAATAAAAAATCAATAACCCAATGGTTGTCTCCAAAAGAAACTGGAAAATTAATATTTGATGAATCTCCTTATAAATATTATTATGTTAAAGTCGATTCTAATCCTAGTTTTTCATTTATTCCTTTTGAGGTATCTGTTACTAATGGACTGCAACATGTTTTTAAAGGATCAATAGAAGTTGAATTTTTAGCTACAGATCCTTATGCATATAGTGATTATGCTATTATAAATGATGTTCCTATTTGGAATGGGAGTGTTTTTACAACATATTCTAATTATCCAACTAATACAATAAAATTTTATGATTCTACTCATTTGCCTGGGTGGTATGGAGAAAGTGGATTAGAAGATAATACTCCAGATCCAGATAATTTAGCGTATGCTAATAGTACTAATGGATATGTTAATGCAAGTACAATCAATATTGGAGATTTACCAAAAAATTTTAACAATGCTGGAGATATTGAATCTTTAATTGAGTTTACTATATATTTGAATGCTTTTAATGTTGGAAATACTTGGCAATTAAAAAATACAAGTGTTAGTCCAGTAGAATTTTTTCAAATAGAATCATTAAAAAATATATCTACTTTAAGTTCTGATGCCGGACCTTGGAAAATTGTTTGTACTCCTAAAACTGGTTCAGTTATTGGATATACTAATACAGACTCTTATACAGCAGTATATTATCTTGGAGCCCTTCATAATGGTTTCTTTTTAAAAGCATACCCAGGAAACAATACTTTAAATACTAATATTGCTCTTAATAATACTACAATAAAATATAAATATAAATATTGGTAATAAATAATCGAAGAAAGGAGATGGTAATTAATGAGTAGAGTTTGGCATACTACAACTAGTTTAAACACTGGAAGACAAGAACTAGGAAGTTGTGGAATTCCATCGGCTGCACTTGCATTTGGAGGAACTACAGGTTCTGTTACAAATGTAACGGAAGAGTTTAATAATGAAATTTGGACAACCTCTGGAAATATGCCATCATCAAGAAAAAATATGGCATCTTTTGGGACTCAAAATGCTGGAATGTCTTGTGCTGGTTATTATAGTTCACAAGAAGAAGAAGTATATTACTATAATGGTACAAGTTGGTCAACTTTAAATAGTTTATCTACTCAAAAATATTCATTAGCGGGGTGTGGAAATTCTTCTGCTGGACTTATCTTTGGAGGTCGAAATGCAAGTTCATTAAGTGTAACAGAAGAATTTGATGGTAGTACTTGGACTTCTGGAGGAAATTTAAATATTTCAAGATATAATTTAACAGGATTTGGTACACAAACTTCCGCAGTTTCTGCTGGAGGATACGCAGTTATTGGTTCTAATAGTGGAACAACTTCAGTTGCTGAATCTTATAATGGAACAAGTTGGAGTACTATTGAAAATTTAATTTTAGAACTTTTATATATAAGTGGAGCTGGTACTTCTTCTTTATCTGGAGTTGTATTTGGTCCAAAAATTAGAGCTATTTTTTCTACGGTATCTTTAACTCAAGAATATAATGGAATTAATTGGTATACTGGTGGTATTCTCCATGCTATAAGACAATCTGCATCCGGTACTGGAAGAACTTCATTTGCACTATGTATTGGTGGAAATTATTCTACTGCTGTTTTTAAATATGATGTTGCAATTACAGATGAAAATAAGTTTGGAGCTTGGGAGACAACTACAAGTATCAACACGGCAAGATCTTGGTTGGCTGGAGCAGGATCGGCTACCTCTGCATTAGCAGTTGGTGGTGGAAGATCTGGAGATTTTACTGCATATGTAGGAGGAAGTCATAATGAAGATTATGATACTTTTTATAATATTACTGAAATTTGGGATAATACTAGTTGGACTGTTTCTGGAAACTATTTGAATTCTTTAGATAGATTAGGAGTTGTAGGAACAACTCAAGCAGCATTTGGTTTTGGTGGTTATTCTTTTGATGGATCATATGATATTTATTACACTTATGGATATTCTTTTAATGGTACTGTATGGAGTTATATTTCAGCATCTACACAAAGATGTAAACATGGCTACACTGGGACTGAATCAGCAGGATTATTTTTTGGGGGAACAAATAGCACTGGAAGTTTAAGTTCTACTTTGGAATGTAATAGTGGAACTTGGTCATCTGGTGGAAATTTAGTAGCAGTTTCTCCGCAAACAACAGGAATGGGAACTCAATCAGACACTTTTTCAGTTACTTCAACAAATACTGGTAGTTCTGCGAGTCAATACTATAATGGGGCAACTTGGACTAGTGGATTACTATTTAGTTATTTTGCAGATAGTGTTCATGCGACAGGATCAAGTGGATCTTCAGGTGTTGTCTATATTGGAGAAGCTGTTCTTCAACCAGTAGGTCATAAAAGTGCATTTTTGAAATATTATAATGGTGATTGGTATAGTGCTCCTCAACCATTGTATTGTAATTTGGGAGTTGGAATTGCTGGGACAATCAGTGATACATTAATTTTTGGTGGAATGAATATGTGGTGTTGTGCAGTTTATGGTGGTTATAATGCATCTAATCCAATAATTACTTCTAATGCTTATAGATATAGAGACTTAGAATATTCTCCAATTTCAAATGCTTGGACAGTTGTAGCTTTTCATCCAACTATAAAAAGAGATGAAGGAAGTATGTGTGGAAATGAAGAAGCAGGTCTATATATTTCTGGATACGCTCAAGCATATTTTGATTTTTTTGGACAGTTGCAAAATGGTTATACCGAAGGTCAAACTATGGAATATGTAGGTGGTAATTATTATGGTTGGGTTAATGGAGTCTATGCTAATTATCAAAGAGTTCGTCATACATCTTTAGGAACTCAAACTGCGGCAGTTGCAATGGGTGGTTTTTTATGGAATCCAGATTTGATGACTAATGGAACAGAAACATATAATGGTTCTTCATGGACAAATGGAACAGGGATGAGTGTAGCAAGAGAAGGTTCTGCTGCGGCAGGAACTACAACGGCTGGAATAGTTGCTGGAGGAAGAACCGATACTGATGATTCAACTTCTGTAGAATTATATAATAGTGGAACTTGGTCTAATGGAGTTTCATTAACAATAGCTATAGCATATTGGGGTGGTTCTGGAACTTCTACTGCTATGCTCTGCTACGGTGGGGCATATGGTGGAGAAGGTGAAGATGCTTTAAACTCCGCTTTAGAATTTAATGATACTATTTGGTCTTCCACTTCAAATTTAAATATACAAAGAAAAACTCCAGGAGGAAGTGGAAGTCAATCTTCTACTTTAGCTTATGCTGGAGCAGGAACTTATTCAAGTGCAATGAATTCTTCAGAATCTTATGATGGTACATCTTGGTCTATTAGACCATCTGGAATAGTTGCAAGAAGTTGGGCTACTGGAGTTGGAAAATCAGATTCTTCTGCGTTATCTCATGGTGGGTATACTACAAGTTGGTATTATGGATATGCTAATGGGCTTACAGAAAGTTATTCTTCAACTCACTATCCAATATATCTTGATGGATGGAGAAAATAAAAAAGGAGGGAATTAAATGAGTTTACAAAAAGTTTGGAGAGTAACTAATAATTTAATTACTTCCTCAACAGATTTAGCAGGGGTAGGGACACATGATGCAACAATTGCTTTTGGAGGGTATAATGACTCTATAGTAATATCTTCATCACAAGAATTTAATGGATATAATTGGATTTCTAGTGTATCAATGAATACAGCTAGACGAGGTTTAGCTGGAGCTGGTAGTTTAACAGCAACTATATCATTTGGTGGATATACATCAACATATGTTGGAACTACTGAATCATTCAATGGAACAACATGGACAAATTTAACGTCTATGACTACTTCTAGGAGAGATTTAGGTGGTTGTGGGACTAGCTCTGCAGCGCTATCTTTTGGTGGAAGCACTGGATCTGTTTCTGGAGTTACTGAAGAATATAGTGGAATATCTTGGTCAACCCTCGGTTCTTTAAATACTTCTAGAACAGGTCTTTCTGGATGTGGAACTCAAGATTTATCAGTAAGTTTTGGAGGGTATACAACTTCAAATTCTTCAGTTACTGAAACATATAATGGTTCTGTTTGGACTAATGGGAATTCAATGAGTGCTGCAAGAAGTTATCTAGGAGGACTTGGAAATATAAATTCAGCGACTAGTTTTGGAGGAGAAACTTCTTCTTTTTTAGGAACAACAGAAAATTTTGAAAATAGTACTTGGTCAACTGGAAATGAGATGTGTGGTTTTAGAAAAGGATTAAGTGGTAGTGGAATATCAAGTTCTGGAATCTCTTTTGGTGGAACTGGAATGATTGGTATTTGGGGATTATCAGAAGAACTTATTTATGAATTTTTAACTATTGAATCATATACAAGAAATTTCGTTGGAGTTACAAGTAGTAATGATGGAACCGGTCTTTATCCAATAGCATATCAAAGTGATGCTGATCTATTTCCTTATACAATTGCAGATGATAGAAATACATATGTTGTTGCAACAGATGCCGATTATACTGCTATTTCATCTAATAATGGTAGTTATTGGACATTAACTGATCCTGGAAGTGGAGATATTAATGTACTTTATTCCAGATTTAAAGTATTAACTTCTTTAAAAAATAATCAATATATTAAAAACTTAATATTTACATTTAAAGGATATTCTATCGATGGTATTAGTACATTTGATTTTTATATAGCAAAATATGATGCTTCTGATTTTGGAGATAGTTCTAAATATATAAAAATGGCATCAACTAATTTATCACTTACTCCAGATAATCAAATTATCGTGATCCCATTTACATCATATAATCTTAATGAATTTATTGCTAGTTCAAATCCAAATATTGAATTTTATGTTGTTGCAACATTATTGAATTCTAGTATGGTTATTGATTATATAGAAGTAAAAATTGATGTTTATACAAATGATAGTGGGGTTATTGTACAAAAAAGTATAGGGGATGATCAAAATTTTTTAGATATTATAAATTTTGATTCAGAAACTATGTTTTATGAAGATGTCAATGTTAATGCGGCAACAGCTTATTATTATAGATTGAGGATTTTACAACCAAATAGATTAAATTATTATTCTAATATCTTAGAAGTACCAATAATTATAGATGTAAATAAACAAATTGGATTTTTTGAATCTAGTTCTGAAATACTTAATCCGATTTTATTTATAGATACAAATATTGCAATAAATAGTATTTGTGAATCTAGTGGAATAATTATTATTCCAATGATAGAAAATCTATTATTAATAATTAGTCCAATTATAGAATCAATTGCAGAAATTTTAGAAAATAGTTTTGTAAAAATTTCAAATCCAATAGTGGATTCTTCAATTATTTTTGCTGATACAATAATATTAGAAAATAGAACAATTTACGCTGGAGAAGGTTCAATAACTATTTATCAAAATTCCGTAGTAAGTGATACTCATTCTTTACCTCCTGAATTAATAGTATCAAAAATTATTTTTCAAAATTCTGCATTTTCTTTGGCAGAAATATTAAACTTAGTTTTTATTATAGATAAAGAAATAAATAATCTTTCTATTGCTTTATCAAATTCAGAAATGTTATTAAATGAGATTAAAATAGGAAAAAATATTAATATTCCATTTATTGATAGTATTGCAACAATAAATGATAATCTTATCATAGCAGTTGCAAGTACAAATATTAATATTCTTTTAATAGAAACAGTAGCAGAAATGTATAGTCCAAATAAAATCTTAGGAAAATTTTCATTTGTTTTTAATTATGAATTATCAATCTATAGTCATGATGATGAATTTATTAGATTACTCCACGGGAATGATGATTTTTCAGGTCAAGCATATAATGTTATTTATAAAACAAATATAAACGAACAAGAATTTTTATCTTTTTCTTTACCTCTATATTATTATGATTATGAAACTAAACAACTTATTGAAAATCCTGCCTGGTCATTAATTATTGGAGAACAAAAAATTCGTTTAATAAGAAATAAATCCAGAGGTAATGAAAGTATTCATGATTTTGTAATACAGAGTTATCAAGAATTAAGAGAAAATGATATGGTTATAGTAAAAGTAGAATGTCAAAGAGCTATTGTTTATGAAATAAGTAAAATAGGTTTAGCTATGACATATACTGATAAAGATATTGGAATTACTAGATCTTCAATTCCACCAAAGACTCCTATTAAAAATAGTATTTGGATAGATTATTCTAATAAGTGGTGGATTTATAACCCAATAACAGGTTGGCAATCATTTGAACCGATAGATATACCTACAATAGATATTCCACCAGTGGATATGGAGTTTGATAATATTGATGATATATGGACAGATGAAGATGGAACAGATACTCGTTGGGATGGTACAAATTGGGTTACATATACTGATGATGCACAAGGGAAAGTAATTTATGGTGATAATAATGTTTATGTTTCAAATGATAATGGATTAACTTGGGAACTTTCAACTACTCTAAATTTACATAAATTTGCTTCAGTCGATAAAGGAATAGTAGTCGCGACTGATGATAATAATAGAATTGTTTATAGATCAAATAATAATGGTGTTAGTTGGATAAATATGGGAACCATATGTCCTACTGGAAGTAGTATAAATTTATTTAAAAGCATTGGTAATGGAATAGTTCTCGCTGGAATTAGTAATCTATATTCAGACTATATTAGTAAATCAATAGATTATGGAAAAACTTGGAAATCCTTATCTTCATTTTATACTCAAATTCCTACTAGTCCATATCAAGAATGGACTAATTATCCAAATAGTCCTATATTAACATCTACATATCCTATTCAATGCATTGTTAAAGCATTTAGTTATTCTGGTCCAGTATTACTTGTATCTACTAATGTATTCTATACACCACTTTCACAGGCAGTAACTGTAGTTACTGGTACATATATGATTTATGATCTTATTGATGGAGAATGGCAATATAATTCAACCACATCTACAAATTATGACTGGGGATCATCCGGTGGTATACAAGAAGCAAATCATAATATTTATTCTGATATAAATCAAATATCAGTTTATTTTTATAAAACCACAATTGATATTACAGAACCATGTGAAATAACTTCTATAGTTAATATGGGGGACTATTTAATCTTAATGTCAACTAAAAAAATAGTTTATATTAGTGGTAATCAAGGGAGTAGTTGGAGTACAAGACTTACTTCGACTGTAGAACGAGAACATATTACAGTATTAAAAATAAATGATAAAGTTGCATTATGTTTAATTGCTGATACTTCATCAGGAAATCAAACACTCCTTTATAAAACTATTGATGGTGGTTTAGCATTTACTTATGTAGGATATATTACGAATACTCTTGTAAAAGATGGTATAGTTCTTCCAAATGGACAATTAATAACTTATAATACAATTAGTCCATATCAAGTTTACTATTGTACTGAAACTATAACAGATTGGAATACTCTTTCATATTTAAATGAAGAATGTTGTGATATACGAATAATAAATAATAATTATCTTCTTCTCAGTGGGAAAATAAATGGTAATATATATAGATCAATTGGTGGTGCAACATGGAGTCTTGTAGAAACTCTCAGTGGAGAAACTGGTGGTGACAAATTAGAATTCAACCATTCAAATTGGATATTAATGGATGATTATGTTGGATTGGATGGTTTTCAAACTGGAATGTCTTTATGCTATTTAGAAAGTAGTAAAGTTCTTTGTGCTGGAATTGGAGTTGCTTATATTTTTCAATCAATAGATAATGGATATTCATGGCCGCATTATTCTTCTTTACAAAGTGAATCCCCATTTGGAGTTCAAGCAATTGCTTATTTAGGAAGTAAACAAGTAATAACATGTTCATTACAAGGGCAATTTTCAAAATCATCAGATTATGGTTATTCATGGAAGTATGTTTATGATAATAATAATGGAGTAACAAGAATAGTTAGTTTAGGAAATGGAATTGTTTTGACTAATTCAGGAATTACAGAATCATATATTTATAAATCAGTTAATTATGGATCATATTGGTATAGTACTGGACAAATTGAAAGTGGAGCTTATATAACTGATTTAGTAAAAGTTAATAGCACTGGATCTGTTCTTGCTTCAGTATATAATACAGGTACTGGGCTATCTTCAATTTATAAATCAACAAGTTGGGGAAGTAGTTGGTATAATGTAATAACTTTCAGTGAAGAAAATTTGGTAATATCAAGGTTAGAGATTATAGATGAATATATTATATTAGCTGGTTGCTCCTCAGCATTCAATTTGGGATTATCAGTTTCAAAAATAAAAAAATCTACTAATAGTGGAATATCTTGGAGTACATATACATCTGGTTTAACATCAACTTATTGGGGATGTAAGTCCTTAAGATACGCAGGGAATGGAATTGTTTATTATGGATGTGAAGCAATATACATTTCAAAAGATTATGGGTCTACTTGGAAATTAATGCAAAATGTAGATATATCAGATAAAGATCAAGTTTGGGTTCATGATATTGTTAAAGCAAATAATGGAAATTATTTAGCATTAACTTCCCCATCATTTAATATTTATCGTTTACAAGCAGATTAAGGAGGTATATATGATTAATAGTTATGAGTTATCAGTTTGGACACATAATGATTCTTTTTTAAGGTTATTAAAAGGGAAAGATGAATTTTTTGGTCAAGCTTATAATGTATTTTTTAAACAAACCATAAGTGGTGATGAAACTCTAAATTTTTCAATACCTCTTTATGTTTTTAATTATGAAACAGGTTCTTTTGATGAAAATCCATCATGGGTACTTATTTTTGGAGAACAAAAAATTAGACTTATTATAAATAAAGGAGATACTATAGAATTTATTCATGATTTTATTATAAATAATTATATTGAAAGAAATGAAGACTATTCTAAAATAATGTTAGTAGAATGTCAAAGTTATATATCTTATGAATTAAATAAAATTGGTTGTTCTATCATTTTTGATGATCTTAATGATATTGGGATTATGAGATGTTATGCTGAACCACAACCTCTTTTAGGAAGTCAATTAACTTATTTTAAAGAAGTTGGTGGAATTTGGCAATATATAGTAGATCCATTAAATAAAAATATTCCTTTATCAATTAGAAATTCTATTTGGATAGATTATAATAATGATATTTGGAAACATAATGGTTTTAACTGGATTGAAATTCCTGATATATATGATGAAGGACTTCCTGAATTATTAGAATATCCAATAGATCCATATATTGGAGATATTTGGGTTAATCCATCTACTGGAGTACATTATGAATGGAGTGGAAGTGAATGGATATTGTCTCCTAATGTTATTATAATTTCTAAAATTATGACTAACAGTAGTTCTGTGATAAATCCAGTTATTTACACTTAAAAGGAGGAATTAAAAATGAATGATGTTCCTAGTCCAACATTAGATTATTGGATGCAAATACTTTTACCGTATACTAGAAATAGTTATTCTACAACAAATACTGCGGGATGGACTTATAGAGTAGATACTACAGATTATAAATTATATGAAAAACAAAATATTATTGATTATAATTTTGGGGTGGTTCCAGAATATAGTTTTGGAACCACTTATAAATTTGAAGAATATGCAAGAGCAATTGGTGGAGTAAATGTTTATAAATCTTTATCAAATGGGAACCTTGCAAATTCATTAAGTGATACTAATTATTGGGAACTTATAAAAACTTTGTCAAGTACAACTGAAGAAATCTGGCAACCAGTTTGTGGAGATCCTATAGAAAAAGCAAGAATTTTAACAATTGAAAAAAATAATATTTATAATATTTTACAAACAATAGGTGAAAAATTTCAAGTGCAAGTTACTTTTGAATATACTTATAATGACTATTATCAAGTTATTGGAAGAACGGTTGTATTTAAAGAAGAAATTGAAGAAAATCCATCTTTTAGTTTAAATTATACTATTAATTTAAATAATCTTTCAAGAACAGTTGATAATAAAGATTTTATTACTAAAATGTATGTTGATCCAATTGATAGTGAATATGATGATAATGGAGTAATGGTTATTAGTAATGCTCCTCAAAACTTCATAATGGAAGATTTTATTTATAATTTTGATTATTTAAGAGATGTAGGAATTATCTCTCAAGCAGATTATGATAATTTTCTAGCTTTTCAAGATGATTTAAGAGAATCAAATCTTCAATATGCTCCAATGTCATTTGAGTTTAATAATAAAACAAATAGATATGAACAACTAATAACTGATTTTAAATTTATTGATTATCAAATTGCTGGAGCAGACAAAGTTAGAGGAGATCTTGTAACTAAAACAGAATTATATCCTAGTGGCGCGCAAGAACTTCCATTTACTATGTTTATTGTTAAATTAGAAGATGATGATACTTATTATATAGATGTTTCTGCTAGACTTGGTGCGACCTATGGAACTTTTGAATTTAAACAATTAGATGGAGGTTCTGTTACTGTAAGTCCTACTTATATATATGATGTAGAAGATCCAAATACAGTTATAGGACTTAGTTTTGCAACTAATCCATCTGTTCCTACTTCTAATATGGCAATTCAAGTTCATTTACATTATAATCCAGTTGCTTATCTTTATAAATTATATTTAAAACAAACAGCACTAATTGAATCATTACAATCTAAATTAACTGCAATTGAAGATGAATTAACAACTTTAACAGGGGAATTAGAAACTTTAGAAACAGATATTTATAATTTATTAACTGCTAAAGAAACATTAATAAATACATTTGAAAACTCTATTTTTTATGCTATTAAAGAAGGATACTGGCAAAATTCTGAATATATAGTAAAAAGAAATAATAAATCTTTCTATAATCAAACTATTGTAACAACACCAACTTCAATTACTGGTTTTATTTTAACTGATAATTTAAATGATGTAGAATTAGAAACTATTCATCTTTGGGTGAAAGATGGTTCAACATATTTATATGAATATTTTAATTATTCAGATTATGAGTTAATTTATGGTGATAATGGAAGTAGTACAAATGGGTTAGTTTTTAAACCAGTATCAACTGGAGCTTTTTATAATAATAAATTAGGAGAAACTGGTTCTACTTTATTAAGTGTTGTAACTACATTAGAAATAAAATATAAATTATTAAGTACTGGAGTTGAACAAACAAAAACTCTAACCAAGGCGAGTGTTAATACTCTAGTAAGAACATATACTATAAATGAAATTAATGTATTTCCAAGTAGTTTATTAATTATAGTTTCAGCACCAGGAGAAGGAGAAGAAGAAGTTTATCTTACTAATAATACAGATTATATATATGAGGTATTTGATGGATATTCTGTGATAACCTTTAAGACAACTGAAAATGCTCTTCATCTTTCAACATATTATTGTATTAAATTTGATATTAATACTACTCTTCATTTTATCTATGCAGATGCTAAAGAAGCTTTATTAAAAGCATCTAAACCAAATATTACCTATGAAGTAGATATAGTTGATTTATCTAGTTTAGATGATTTTGAATCATTTTTACCAACTATAGGAAAACAGGTTTTAATTAATGACCCAGAGTTGAAAATAACAAATACTAAAGGATATATTTCTGAAATTGAGTTTGATTTAGATAATCCTGAAAAAACTAAAATAACAATAACCAATTATGAAAATATTGGTGAAATTATAAATACTTAATAGGAGGAATATTAATGCAAAATAAATTTGAAAACTTTTTACAAAGAATGGTAACATCAAGTGAACAAATGTCTTCAAAAAAAGATAAGTATAATAGGGCCGCAGCGATAGTTTCTCCTGATAGAACTATTGAAAAAACTGTTTTACAACAAAGTTTAACAAATGCTGGAGCACTTATCTTTTCTCTTGGGAACAATAATGAGGTTGTTTGGGGAGAAGATGGTATTACACTTACAAATACAGAAACAAGATCTACTGTCCCTGGGCAAGTTAAAATAACAGGAACTGGAATTTTTTCATCAAATAGTTTAGACAGTAGTGGGGTTAGAGTTTGGGTTCCTATTGTTACTGGAGATGGAGTAAATCTTTCTCAAGCTTCTTATGGATTTTTAGATATTAAAAGTGTCGATATTTTTGATAGTGATAATAAAAGATTCTTATGGAATGAGAATGGAATTTATGCTTACGCCGTAGATACAAATGGTAATACTGTTTTTGATTCTTTTGTTAGATATTTTTATGAAGGATTAGATTTTCAATTAGGTGGTGATGTTATATTGTCATTGAATTGGAATGGTTTACAAATAGGTCTTCAAAATGATTATGTAAAATTAACATCTACATATGGATTACAAGTATTTGATGATCAAGCAACTCCACATGAAAGAGTTCAAATTGGAAGATTTTATACTGGTGAAACTCCAGATACTCCTACAGCTTATGGAATGAGATTGAGGGATGTTTCTGGGAATATCACATTATATACTGATTCAAATGGGAAACTATGGTTAAATGATGTTTTATCAGTTGGAACTGCTGGAGACGATAGCGTTGGATTAACATCAGAATATGATAATTCAGATTCAGTTAGAATTTGGGCAGGAGGAGATAGAACAATTGCATGGGGTGAAACTGGAGCACCTCATTTTATGGTAGATAAAGCTGGAAAACTTTATGCTACTGAAATAGTTGGAGTTGAACAAGAAATTATATTAACGATAACAGATGAAACAAATTCAATAACAACTGGAACTGGGAAATTTTCTATTAGAGTTCCTTTTGCTATGTCTTTAACAAAAGCTCCAAGAGCTTCTTTATCAACAGCTTCTACTTCAGGAGAAGTTATTGTAGATATAAATTTAACTGGAACTGGAACTATTATGTCAACTTATAAACTTAGATTTGATCAAGATGAAACGACTACAGTATCATATTCTGGAACTGCGGCAACTTTAACTACAACGTCATTTACTGATAATGATGAATTGACTTTTGATATTGATTCTGCGGGGACTGGGGCAAAAGGATTAAAAATAACTTTATACTATAAAAAAGTATAATTGATGAAAGGAGAAATTTATGAATAATGATAAAATAGAACTTTCAATTGAGTTAGTTGAAAAAATAATGAGTTATCTCATTAACCAACCTTGGAGAGAGGTTAATGGATTAATAATACAGATAGGTTCTGAAATGAATAAAAAAGAGTAAAAAAAATAGGGGAGAGCTTAATTGCTCTCCCCTTTTTTTATTCCCATTCGCAAAATTCATTATTTCTTACATATTCACTTATTGCGCAACGTCCTATACAAATTGCATCTGCTTCATCTTGGGTTACACTTACATCATACCAAGTTTTGATTTTTGCTTGAGCACTTTTCTTTAATTCACTTCTTGTTTTTCCTTTTACTTCACAATGACTGCGCCAAGTAGCAACATGTATAATATCAAATTCATATTTATTTTCATAAAGAGCATTTATTAATACTCCTTGAAGATGTGCTAATACTTTAAAAATTTGAATATTTTCTTGTTGTTGTATGTCTTCAATTGCTACCATATCTGGTTTCCATTTAGCTACTAAACTTAACATCCATTGTTTCATTGCCGCAATTCGTTCTGTTGGAGTCTTTTGTGTCATTTCTATTTTGCCATATCCTACTAACTCTTGATTATCAAAGACTGCCCAACCAGTAATGGTTGTACTATCATCTAATGCTAAAATACGAAAAGTATTTGCTTTTTTTTGAACATGAGTAGTTTCTTTTATTATATTGTATACATTAGTTGAACAAGTAGGACATTCTATTTTCTTTCTCCATTGTTTAAGTGACATAAATACTTTATGCCCTTCGGGACAAAGCATTTCTAATTCATTATCTAAATTTTTATATTCTGAACTTAATAAAACCCAACCTCTTAAGGAAAGTTCTATTTTAATATCATTAATTTGGAGTTTTGTCATAATTAAACCCCTGTACTCCCGAATCCTCCGACACGTGAAGTTGGAAAAACATTAACATCATCTATTTCTACCCATTCTAATTTAATTACAGGAGCTAAAACTATTTGAGCAATTTTCATTCCTTTTCCAAAGAACATTGTTTCAGGACCGATATTCTTTAAGATAATTTCAATTTCCTTTCTAAAGTTTGAATCAATTGTCCCTGGAGAATTTCCAATTATGAGATCTTGATAATTTAAAGATACCCCACTTTTGGGTCTAATTTGTATTTCATAACCAAGAGGTATTACAACTTTTATTCCTGTTTTAACTTTTTGAGTTGTTCTTGATTCAAGAATGATATCTTCTAATAATTTGATATCAAGGCCGCTATCTCCTTTTTCATGTGCGTATTCAGGTAAATTAATATCGTCAGATAGTTTTTGAACACGAATTTTAATTTTTGGATAAAGTCCTTTTTCAATAATTAAGTTATTTATTCTCGCGCCTGAATTTATAATATGAGAGAATAATTCTTTTTTTATAGGAGATAGTTTTTCAAATTCTTTTTCAATTAGTTCTTTAGCTACATTGTTTTCTTCAATTAAATCATCTTCAGTTAATCCGTATGCTCTACAGTGTGCAATTTTTTGAGTAGTAGCTTGTTCAAAACTACTCTCTAGGTCTATTAATTCTATTAATTCATTATATCCTTCTTCTAAAATAACGTCATCTAATTTTAAAATTTCATTAATAAATTCTAAGGTTTGTTCTTCTAAATTCATTTATTCTCCTAGAGCAAAATCTTTTTGAAGAGTTACTGTATACCACTCTTCGACTATAGCTCCTTTTTGTTTTTTACAACGATATTTACTTTCATATTTTGTAAGTTCATAATTGCCGTTTAGTTGTTGATCTTTTGCTTCTTGAATAAGTTTTGCTGCCTCAACTTCTGTATCTACTTTATATATTTCTGTAATTCTTTCTAGTTCTTTCATTTCTTATCTCCTTTTATATTAAAAAGATTTTTACCAAAATCAATTATAAAAAATCTATTTGTACCTTTTGCCAATTGATTTTTACCAAAATCAATAATTAAAGCAATTTTATCTTGATAGACAATAGCAGCATATCTTGCTTCAATTTCTATTTCTCCAGTCCATTTAACTGGATCACATTTAAAAAAGATTTTTTCATCACAATAATCAATTCTTAAATTAAGTTTTTTACCACCATCATAACCTTTTCCTTTGACTTCAAATGATTTTGCATATCTCCAAGAGTTTTTAGGATTATATTCCTTTTTATAATCATCATTTAATAAATGACAATTTAATTCAATATCTTTTATTGAAACATTATTTAAAATAATATCATATAAAAATTTAAAATCCTTAATTGTTGAAGATTCTACTGCTTTTTTTGATTTGATTTTAAATTTAAACATTAAAACTCACCTAATTTTTCTTCAATCTTTTTCATTGCAAGGTGCGCTTTCATTCTACGTCTGGCCATACGATTACCATATTCAAAATATGTATCTGCAACTTTTTCTGAAGTTTTTAATATATTTTCCAATTGTTTTAATTCTGCTTTCATTCGCGCAATCTGTTTCCCTTTATTTACATCAAAGGTATCTCCTTCTGCGCAAATAGCTACTCCACGGTATTCTTTTCCATGTTCACTACGTCCAATAGCAATCACTTTTCGTGGATATTCAATCTTATATACAAATTTCATAATACTCCTTTATCCTCCAACATAAATTTTATATTGTATAAATTATCAATTATTTCATCATATTCATCTGATTCAATTTTATTATTTTTATATAAATCTCCAATAACCAACATTAAATCTTCTATATTTTCAATTATCACTTTTATCTTCCTCTCCAATTAAATCAAAAATATATTCAAACTTAATCATTTATAAATACCTCAATTGGTAATGGGAGTTCTACATTTAATTTTCTTGGAATACTTAATCTAAATTTAATTCCTGATGGAGCTGCACCATAAGCATAAGCTATTACCATAACTAATCTCAAATCATCATATTCTAAATCATCTATAATAAAATCTACCTCCCTTACCATTGGTCTATTTATTGCAGAGTGTATAATACTTGCAGGAATATTAAATCCATCCCAATCTGTAAAAGTAACTCTATAATATTTTGCATCAAATTTACTTTGCATTAATCACATTTCGTAAATCCACATTTATCACAAGTATAACAGCCACCACTGGCTTTAAGATCTACTACTTCTCCTCTTTTATAACATAATGGGCAAATACCTTCATCAATACATTGTTGTTCAGTTTTTCCATATTGAGTTGTTTCAGCAAATTCTCTTGCTTCAACGAGTTCTTCTTTCATACCTTTTGGTTGATGTCCAACTATTGTACTTTTAAATTCATCTTTTTTAAAAATACTATCTATTTCTTTTTGCATTTCTAATAAAGCATAACCTATTGCACTTGGACAATTTTTACCACGACTCGTATCATGTTTAGTTGCTGTTCTACTAACATATGATGGACAAGCTGGAACTGAAAATTGTTGTTGAACTATTTTATCAAGAGGAATACCAGCCCTAGCTTCTTGGCTCATACTTCTTGAAAGACCAACCATAAATGCATTACATCCACCATCTGAACCTTTATTAAGAAATATTTCTCTAAAATTACCATCCCAATCAAAATGAGCAGTAATGTGGAGACTGCCGCAACCTGTCATTATTTTTCTTTTGAGTCCAATTAGATTATCAGAACAGGGAATTATTTCTCCCCATTTCATTTTAATTTCTTCTACTATATCTTCTTTTTCTTCTTTTGAGAGAGTTTCTAAATCTTCTTTTTTTGCTGTAAGAATAGCTCCACGCTTACATCCACTTCTATAAATAGTGATTCCTTTAAGTCCATTTTTCCAAGCATCTGTATAAAGTTGTTCAACTTGTTCTACAGTTGTTTTTTCTGGAAGATTAACTGTTGAGGAGATAGCATTATCTATATGTTTTTGCCATGCTGCTTGCATGTGTATTCTTTCTGAAATATTTTGTTCTAATGCTGTTGATTTTAAAATCCAATCTGGAGTTTCTTTAATTTTATTTATTCTTTTCCATTCATCAATAACAGGAACATCTATTTCATAATAGGTTTCTTTTCCACCATTAAGTGACTCTGTTTTTCTCCACATTTTTAGTGAAAAAATTGGTTCAATCCCACCAGAAACTCCAAGCATTGTTGAAAGACTTCCTGTGGGCGCGCAAGTGAGTAAAGATGTATTTACTGGAAGAATTCTTATATCTTTGTCAATATGTTCTTTATAAAAATCACTACCCCAAAATTTTATCATATTATCAATTATAATTTTTGGAATTGGAAATTCTTCTCCTAATTCAGCACTTGCTAGTAGTGCCGCAGTAGCTACTTCACTAGAGATTTTATCTGCAATCTCAATTGATTCTTCAGAACCATATCTCTTTCCCATTTTAATAAACATATCTCCTACACCAAAATAACCTAGTCCAATTGCTCTATATTTTCGAGCAGCTTCTTCTTGTTCTCTTAATGGCATAAAAGGAGTATTTTCTTCAAGACATTCATTTAATGCTCTTACATAAATAATAATATCTTCTATTAAAGAGTCATAGTCAAAATATACTTCTTTAGTGAATGGATTAATAACATATTCAGAAAGGTTTATACTTCCCAATAAACAAGCAGACATACTTGGCATTGGTATTTCTCCACCCTACCACACTTAGTTTCCTAAGCCGATTTCTCGTTGTGGTCTAGACTATATCATCGCCCAATCATTCTATCAATAAATTGGGGATGGGCACTAATTCTAAAAAAGAGATTTTTATAATCTTCACTTACATATCTTTTATTATTTAGACTTTCTAAACGATACCCCATATCAAGTTTATATAACATCTCAGGAAAATAATTAAAATATCTTTCAATTTCACAAAATAATTTTTGTCCATCTTTAGTAGAAATTTGAATTCTTGTTTGGTCTTTTCTTGCTCTTTCAATTATTTTACAATCAAAACCTAAATTTATCATTTCTTTTTGAAGGACTAAGTTTTCTTCTCTTGTAAAACCATCACTACAAAATTGAATTCTACGACTTGAAGCACTTGTTGTTGCTTCATTTTTACCAACTAATATTGTTGTTCCATCATCTGCATACCACATTGCAAAACCTAGTGGAGTTAAATGATTTACAATTTCTGTTGGATATATTTTGATTCCCTTTGGATAAAACAATTGATTTAGTTTTTTAATATATTCAGAGCCAGAAGCATTTAATTGATAATATTTTTGATGATTAACACCGTTTTTATCAGTATACCCTTCAAATTCTGATATTGAAACTTTAGCATCTGGCAAATAATCTTTAATAATTTTTGCTTTAAAATATACTAAATCTTTTGTTATTTGTTTACAACTAAATACTCCATTACAAATATAGCTGTCTCCCAATAATGTTCCGTAGAAAAAACTTTTTAATTCTGTATGATTTAATTTCATATTATTTTCTCCTTAGTCCAGTAAAACTGAACTCCTCAAATTTTTTAAAATCTTAGTCGTTGAACGTTTCGCTTTTGCGACTTCGCTGCTGATTGCCCAATCCTTAGAATTTTTACACTTTGGTATCTAAGGCTCTAAGGGGTTTCCAGCAATTCACCCATTTTTACATCCGCATTTTAGTTTACGGATTAGTTCCAGTTATCTCATATTCTTCAATTTCACTCATTAAATTATATTTATCAATTCTAGTTTTAAATAAAACTCCAGGTTCAGCATTGTCCCAAGCTTGCTCTGCAATTGATTTAAAAATATCTCTAGCTCGTCTAGTTTTAATAATTATTTCCCCAGTTTGTTCTACAATAAACTCAAGATTCCATTGTTCATCATTCTCAATTGCTTTCATAAAATTATCACTAATCATAACTGAAATATTAGCTTTTAAAACACTATTTAAATTTGCTTTACAACTAATAAATTCTTCAATATCTGGGTGATCAATTGGAAGACTTATCATTAAAGCCCCCATTAATGGACTATATCTTACACTTTTAGTGCTCGGGCGCTATTGCAGTCTTATTGTTTCCTCAACTGCTAGTCTCTACACGTTCTACTGCTATTTCTTCAGTAGCTTCGCTCGGTGTTCGTGGGTCTTCACCGAATTCACCCAATTCAAGACGCAGGGCATTTGCTTTTTCATATTTTCTTTTTAAAATTAAGAAAACATCGTTTTTTGGATAAATAAAATCAAGAAATTTTAATACTGATTTTTTATTAGCAAATTCTAGTACAAAACATTTTTCTTTACCTTTTGGTTTTATTGATGAAGAGATATCGCATTGTTTCTCAAGAATTTTTTGAATTCCATCTAATAAACTATAAGAAGCAGTAAAAGATATTTTTTGCCAAATCCGGTTTCTATCAATTCTTTTTCCCCAAGTTATACAACCATCTCCATCAAAAAAACCAAGCAATAAATATCTTTCTAAATGTTTTGGAATTATTGGAATATGTTTATTTTCTTTTTTTGACCCATGTTTTAAAATATCGGTAATAATATTTTTATTATGAATACCTAAAGTAGCATTTGGAAATTTTTTTTGAGATTTATTTAGTGTTAAATCTTCAATTACATTGCCACCTAAAATAGATGAAATATAATTTAAAATTTCTTTATCTTTAATAGCACATCTGTATTGAATACTTTTTTCATCAATATAACCATCTGCCAAAGTATAACCAAGAATATATGCCGCTTCAGGGCTATCTATCTTATTAAATAATAGTTCATTTTTATAATCTATTTTTACTTTTTGAGTCAAATTACTAAAACCATATTTTTGTGTCCAATATCCAACAGTACTTTTACTAACATTCATTAAAGGAGCAATTTCTCTTTGAGTCTTTCCTTCTCTAATATATTTTTCTAAAATTTCTTTATCCATGTTTATCTCCTACTCTATATATTTTCGGTGATTTTTTTAAGCAAGTTTACGTCTGTTTTCCTGACCAATTGTTTCAGTAGTTTTACTATACATATCCATAAAAGGTATAACACCTGTAGAGGTACGAGCATTATTATTAACAGTAGCCCCCCTAGGACGTAACTTACTAAGATTGATCCCGCAACCACCGCCACTAGCATATGTCCGAGCCATCTTGCCATTAATATCAAAAATGCTTTCAATTGTGTCATCAGGCTCTCCTAAATTAAAACAGTTAGAATATGTTATCTTTTTACCTATTTTATGAAGTCCACGATTGCTTAAAATGCGACCGCCAAATAAAAATTTCTTTTCTAAAATAAGTTTACGAATTTCTTCATTTCCATTTGATATTCTATCTAACCAATTATCAAAACTTTCATTATTATAACGATATTTTTGTTCCCAAATATCAATACCAATTTTATTATTTTCTCCAAGCCAATTTATTATATCCAAAATTCCTCCTAATCTCAATAAAGAGATGTTGCAATTTCATCTGTAATTCCTAATTCTAAACACTCACTAGCGCATAAAAACCAATCATTAAATTGTTTTTGTTCATACAAGGGTAATGGAATTTTAGTTCTTTCTAATACGAAATCATCTCCAATTTTTACCAAATTATCTACAAATTTCATTCCATCTTTTAGCTTTCCAATATCACCTCTTAGTTCGGCTGCTCCTTGATGTAACATTATTGAAGATCTTGGGTACATAATTCGTTTATGACCTGCTAAAAAAACCATTCCTCCCATTGAATATGCTGAACCAATACAAATTGTATGAACTGGAGTTTTTGACATTAAAATTACATCCATAAGCGCATATCCATCTGTTACATTTCCCCCACCAGAGTTGATATATAAAAGAATTGGTTTTCTCATATGTTGAACTATATCAGCATCTGCGCGATTAAAATCTAAAATTAATGTTACAAGCTCTTTACAACTATCAGAATCAACACCTTCTAAATAAAGTTCTCTATTTTTATACTTTTTTAGTTCAGTATAATCATCAAAAGTTGTAGGTTTAGCATCCATTAATGCTTGGAAGAGTTCTTCAATACTAATCATTTCCATTTTTATCACTGGTTTAATCTGCGTCAAATTTCTTTCTGCAAATTACACATATACTCCCTTTATTTAATTTTTGAATTGCATACTCTCCACTATCCCAAATATGAGGACATTTTTTTTGAAGTTCTTTCATTTTTTCCTCATATTCCATTTTTGCACTTGCAACTAATTGTCCTGTAGTAATATTTACATTCTTTTTGAAATGTTCTTCTATTATCTTTCTTTCACTTACTATCTCATTACTAGACATGATAATACCACCCTGAATGTTTTACTTCATTTTTAGTTATATTAGATAATCTATCAAATTGTTTTTTATAGGGAGTAGAAGAAATGAAACTATATAATTCTTCAAAATTTCCTCTATGTCTATCTTTTGCATATTCTATAAATGTTTTATCTGCAATTCTCAAGTCTGTCCAATATTGAAAAGATTTTTGTAATTTATTTAAATGAGAATTTTCACAATTTTCACTAACTATAAAACTACAAGCTTTTCCAATACTTTTAGTAAAAAAATATTTATTTATTGCTAAACATAAATCATTTACAATTTCACTATCATTTAATGAATTAATATTATCACCATAATGATACCTTATTCCATCTCTGGATGAAACCCAAGGAGCAATTTCTATAAATTGATCTTTAAACTCTTTATAAGAACAAGGATAAATTAAGTTAACATCATCAGATTTAAAACCTTGAATTTTACTTAATTTTTTAATATTTTCAAATGATGTAAATTCAAATCCATTTTGAATTTTAAATTTTTGTAATTTAGCATCTTTAACTAAATTTTCTCTTATATACTTCAGTTTTTCATACCAGTCTGTTACTTGTTCTATTTTATAATCATATAAATAAGCTGACTCTTTTCTAGTTAATTTAAATAAATCTAATTCATGATCACCCGCGCGCAATCGAATAAAATGTGAATTTAATATTTTTTCTATTTGAAGAAATGATAATTCTTTACTATCTAATTTTTTTCTAAAAAAATCTGAATAAAGATATGGAAAAGGATTTTCTATTTCAAACTTCTTTTCCATTGGTAAATAAATCCCTCCACTATAAGCTAATCCAACATGTTTTATATTTTCACCTGGATAAAATTTGGGAGTTCTATCTTCTGTATTTCTAGAATTTCTTGGCATTGTATTTCTAAAAACAAAAAATTCTTCAAAATCATTTGCTCTTTTACAATTATCAACTAAAACAATGTTTTCTTTTTTCTTATTATAATATGATGCTATTTTCATAGCTTCTAAATTTAAAAATAGTTTTTTTCTATTTAAAAGAAGGTCGTAATCATAAACTCCTATTGCCATATTTACCTCACTGGACCATCTCTATACCAAGTTACTCCAGTTATAAAATTATCTTTAATATCATAAATTATTTCAGAAACAGATCCACATTTTGGGCATATTAGCCAATCTATTCTTCTCAAATCATAAACAACATCATTAGTACACTTCATTTCTGTTTTACACGTAAAACATTTCATATTATTCATCCCTCATTGGTTTAAAATGTAAATCCCCATTATCTTCTATATTTTCTATTAATTGAATTGGATATAGATATTCTCCACTTTTGTATACTTTAGGAATAAAGTTAGATTCCCTTCTAATACCAGTAAACATTAATTTATTTCCACGAGTAAACCATGATCTTTCAACTATCTTTTTAGTTCCATCTGGTTGCTTTTCAGCAATCTGTTTATCATACTTTGAAAATTGTGATTTATAAATTTTTACATCAACAACGCCAAATGGAGTAGATATTGTAACAGTATGTTTTATTTTATTTTTATCAATTACTGTTCCAGCAATTCTCCATAATTCATATATTGGAACTTTGTTTCCATTTTTAAAACTAATAATTTTTTGAATTATTGGATTTTCTCCTTGTGTTGAAAAATCTCTTATATCATATTTATCAAAATTTACATCTATCATTTCATGGTCATGGTAGTAAAAATTAACACTGTCCATTTCCCATTTACTAATTGATCCTTTAGCATATTTATCATACACTTCTTGATATAAAATGTTGTTTAATTTATTTAATACTTCATCACTATTCTTTAAGTAGTTTTTAAGTTTATCTGTCCTTACGGCATAAATCTTATCCCATACTTTTTGAGAAATAAAGTAATCTCCATCTTTAAATAATAAATTATCAATTGAAAAATTCTGTTCATAAAATTCAAAAGCTAGTTTATCAATCTTATAATATTCTCCAGCCTTATTCTTTTTTAAGTATTTATTATAGTTAAATAATCTTCTTTCAAAATCAAATTCTATAGGAATGATTCCGTACTTATCCAACATTGGAATATTAGCCATTGTTAACTTTTTCTTTTTATCAGAAATACTATCAATGTAATACTCTATTATTTTCTCTCTTGGTTTCTTTTCAAGATTATCAAATGCTCCAGATTTTATAAGATTTATAGTAGGAATTTTATTAATCTTTATTCTTTCAAGAAAATCATCAAGAGAACTGTATGGACGTCCTTTAATTATATCTTTTGCTAAATCTGTATTAATTTTTGCAATTCCTTTAAGACCAAAAATAATTGTATTTTGTTCTACATCAGGAGTGAAAGTAAAATGAGAACGATTAATATCTGGTAAACTTACATCAATTCCAGCTTCAATCATTTTTCCAATTGCTGAACTAATTTTTCCATAATTTACATTCTTTATTTTCTTTTTTGGTTTTTCTAAAAGACCATCAAGTACATCTCCCATTGAATCATCTTCTTCATCTGGGATTGCTTCTACTTCTTCATCCTCTTCTTCATCATCAAAACTTTCATTTTCATCAATGCCCGCGCTATCTACAATAAGACAAGCAGTATTCCAGAAGATAATTGGGTAGTGATATGCGAGATTCATTTCTTGAACTGCAATTGTACTATATGCCATAAGATGAGGTAAACTAAACGAATCATTTTCTCTAATGTTTCCATTAGAACTGACTATTTCTTACGGCATAAATGCCGAACTTCCTTTTCAAGTTGTGTGCTAATAACAACCTTACTCTCCTTTGGGGGAGATAGTCGATACAGGTTATTTTTTTAAAGGATAGGAAAGTGTTTTATCATTATGACTTTCTCCACAGTTTATTCTTTTAACTGTTTTACTAGACACTTTACACTTTTTTTCAATTTCTAAAAGGCTAAGATTAGAATTGAGCAATAAATTTTTTACTTCTTCTGCTTTCATTTGAGCTGATGAAAGTTTTCTAATTGGATAATTATAATTTTCATTTTTTCTTAAAAGACCTAAATTATATTTTTTAATTGTGGCATAACTTATACTTAATTCTTTTGATATTTCAGTAAATGTTAATTTTGTATTTACCAATAAATTATAGAGTTCTAAATATTTATTTTCATGAAACCTATATTGGAAAAGAGGGTATGTTATATTTTCATTAAAAAAGAATTTTCCATAATTTATATTACTAATGAAAGTTTTACTAATGTTGTATTGGTCAACTATTAAATTATATTCAATTCCTGAAGTTATTAATTCTTTTATTTTAAGAATTTCTGTCTCAGAAAGTTTTGAACAAGAATTACCATCTCCGCCTATTGTTAAATTGTATCCTTGATTTTCTTTTATAAAACATTTTAATTCTCTTATCCAAAAAATTTCTAAATCATTTATCTCTTTTTTGTTTTCAGTTTTATTTAGTATTTCAAAATTAAAATTTTCTATTCCATATTGTCTAATTTTTTGATGAAAAAGTAAGTTATAATCTTTACTTTTTTTATTAAAAGCATTGCTCAAATGCTCTATTTTTCTTCTATCTATATTATTTGTTTTTCCAACATATTTTTTATTATTTAGCCTATTTGTATAACAATAAATGTAATACATTTTATTCCTCCAAAAAAATCTTCCCACGAGATTCCCATACTATATAGCTTAGGGTTCCTCGTTAGCCTACTTTATGTAGACCCCGTTAGCTAACGGTAAAAAAGTTACTGGGCAATCGTTACTCACCCCATTTGCCTTGCGGCTTGTACATTCCAAATATAATTTATAATTGCTTTAGAAACTTTATTCTCTTCTCCTTTTTTATAAAGGAATTCACGCAACTTATCAACATCTCTAGTTAGTTTTTTAGAGATTGTTTTACGTAAGAAGTTAGCATCTGGAACTGAAAAATTAGTTAGTTCCTTATCCATAACCAACATCATTAAACTTTCTTGACTATCTGCAACACCTTTAAGTGGTTCAAGATGTTTTATAAGTGCTTGTTTTTGATTTTCTGGACCTGGTAAAGAATTTATTTCATCAAAGAATAAATCCATGTCATTCTTATACTTTACAAATTCTTGAACTGGAGTTTCATCTCTTCCTTCCGGCATAAGTCTCATAAGACTATTTGCTTGTCCTAATTCTAATAGAGATCTAGGTTGAATTGCACGAATTGCTTGACCACCGACTATTGTATCAAATTGAAACAAATTAAAAACTTTTCCAGATGCGGCCATTTGCCACATTTGTTCTGTTTTATAATCTAATTTTGTTGGATTTAAATAATAATTATATGTTTCATGTAAATTATCTTTCCATTCAATATAACCATATAATTTAAGAAGATTTAGAGCAACTGAAATACGATCAAGAGCATCAGTAACAAGTAGATCATATTTAAGACCACCCATATATTCACTATCTTTAAGATCAAATTGAGATGTTAATACACCATTTGGAGCACGCATAAAACAATTACGATTTGTGAAATCATCATTAGTAATAAGTATCCCAGAAGCATGGCTGCCGCGACGACTAATAAGTCCTTCAATATTTCTTGCAACTTCCCACACATCTTTATAATTTTTCATTTCTGTTACAAACTGAGTAACAGGATCTTTTTCATCATCACCATTATAACATTTGTCAAGAGAACGAACCTGACCTCTATCAACTGGAATGAGTGAAGATAAATACATTCCTGTTTCTTGGTCATACCCCAACCCTCGACAAGCTGAATGAATTGCCGCCTTACTTGTTTCTGTTCCAAAAGTAGCAATACGAACAACATTACCACCAATATCTTCAAAGAATTTTGTAATATCAGAGATAATACGATCTTTTTTTGTTGCTTGAAAATCCGTATCAATATC
>Ga0184636_1000001_pt1 | contig 92910 bp, 136 predicted proteins | sample PLM3_60_b2_FD_133164 | JGI IMG/M metagenome (GOLD analysis project Ga0184636, IMG submission 133164) | Groundwater sediment microbial communities from an aquifer in East River, Colorado, USA - PLM4_90_b2 | ecosystem: Environmental > Terrestrial > Soil > Riparian zone | place: USA: East River... | reverse complement strand
CAACTTACGTGTTGATAGTGTCTCGGTTAATACTCCTGATACCTTTGCTGCCCGTATTCTACCAGCAGCTAATACCATCTTTTCAATGGCATCCTTACGAGCTTTAGGATACTTCTTTAGGATAGCTATAATTTCGTTATCCGGATTAAGATATGGGAACTTAACTTTATAATGAAACCTATCCAATAAGGCACCATTAAGTAGCTGAGTACCTGCGAATCCCATTTGATCTTCACCATGACCAAATGTATTGGCTGTGGCAAGAACTCTAAACTTAGGATTCTTTCTGATTACTTCAGGACCGTTTATGTAGATGCTGGTTTCATTGGTTTCCCCATCAAAGAACTGGTGAAGCTCCCCCCATACATCAGGTGATGCCATATCAAGCTCATCGATGATAAGGATCTTACCATTGACCCAAGCATCAACGACAGCGCCATAGATCGTAATAACTTCACGACCAACAGCGGTTGTCTTAAGTGCAACAGTACCTATCAGGCTATCAATTCTTGTACCGCTTCCACAACCTAAGTGAGCGATAGGGTAGGGTAATTCAAAGTAAGGCTTAAGATCAGCTTCAGACTTGCCAGCTTTAATAAGCTTGACATTATTGTCATAGATCTTTCTGTTAAGAACCCTTGTTGGTTCGTTGAGCTCATCAACAAGGTAGAACATGAATGAGGATTTACCCCCACCCTTATCACCAACCGCCAAGATGTTCTGACTATTTATAAGAGCATCAAGTATTGACCTGACATTAACCTCATTCCCTATAACAAAGTCAGGTTTATATCTATTGATTAATGTCGGTGAAGGGATAGCAGCTACTACCGTCTTGCGATCTTCTCGCATTGCAGCCGTGACAATGCTCTCCTCTGGAATATCTTGAAGAGCTTTCAAAGCTTCTACAAGGCTATTAGTTTTGGGTGCCATAAGAGGCCTCCTTATTGTTTATATTGTAGGTATGTGATACTTAGGATGACGATATACCTCATGGTATGAAGGACAATGAGTGTGCCTCTTTATTTTCTCTATCTTGACGATACAATGATCAAGAAGACTACCACCCCCAGAACTCTTTGTACTCTTAAGAAGTAAGGGTACTTTTATTTCTCCAGATGAACGACCAATGTAACCTATGTTGTCACTGGTTTCACCCCAGTCTTTACCACTTACCGTATCACCAAAGTAGATACGTAACTTAATACTGCGTTGACTATTAAGTGCCTCCTCTATGATCTCTATCACTACATCAGGAGTTTCTATGTGATAGGCGGTACCATTCACAATCTTATACTTGATTGTTGTTCCTGTGCTTTCCACTACGTAATCTTTATATTCACTTATCTTAATCATGAGATACCTCCTCGCTAAGGATATGCTTAGCGTTATCTACAGTTATTATTCTCTGTTCACCTTGAGCACTCTTAAGACATACCGCAGGGCGAGAGAAGTTCAACCACGTAAATGATGTATATGCTACACCATCCTTTTGCCCTATGATCATCATAAGGGTCATGATTTTTTCTTCTGATAAACATGGTACAATCTTTACTGGTTGCGGTCTTGCCTGTTTCATTAGATTACCGCCAAGAATTGAGAAACATCCTTTGTCGTGTACAGAGCAATCATAAGATCAGTTATATCATCAAGACTGATCTCCCTGTCACGATTAGGGTAACCTTCAGGAGTTGAAACTTGATCTAAGAAATCAAAAATGGATTTGAAATGCTTATCTTCGTAATTCATAAGAGATCCCTTTGAATAATGTGAGGGGGAAATATTTCCCCCAGATAGTTAATGACTGATGATTGATCCTTCAATAAGAAGAGTCAACCAGCTATCACGTTCCTCATGACGTTCCTCAGTCATGGAACAAACATGACCTTCATAGGAAGGTTGTTCAAAGGTTACTTCCGTATCAGTTTCTTTTTCTGTACGTGCAGTATCCAACTCGTCAAGTATTGAATCAACGACCTTGGAAGAGTTACGTTTAGCCATGGTATACCCCTTATTTGAATGTTATATTATTTGACATGATCGGGCTGTGGACCGACCTGCCGCATTACTCCTCATTACTGAGGAGCCATCTGCGATTATCCTTTCACGATAGCAGCAGCAGAAAACAGATTGTCTCCAAAGGTTATTTTATAGCTATCCTTTGTATATGTTACTGTAGCTGATTTGAATTTAGTACGGCAGGCTAATCTGTCTACTGCTTTGTACCCATTCATAACTTTACGAGCTTGGGAAATTGTAGGGAAGTTCCCACTACTTCCCTGATACCCAAAAAATTGTATGCTAAACATAGAGACTCCTTACATAAAAAGCACCTTTAGTTGTTGATTGCTAATAGTACTCTTCTCTGAATGATATCAGAGGCAGAGATAACAACTTCATTACCTGTTGATAGAGTTAGGTATAATTTTACAAGGCCTGTCGAAGACATAAGGACCTTGATACCAGTAACTACCATAGCATTGAGGTTTATATCTGCATCAGTAGCACAGAGAAGTATCCCTTCTTTTATTTTTACGGTATTTCTATCCGGGGCATATGTGTTGTCAAATTTTGTAATGATCATATTCAAGGACATCAGGACATTACCGGAACCAAGAACATTGAAGTACACTTGATTGTCTGTAAGTGATACAGGGAACTTTTTATCTTGAGCTTGAGAGAGTGATAGAAAAGCTATTAGAATGATAAGACTCTTTGACATGTGAACTCCTTACAAAAATGTTATATGATATTGTCGGGCTTTGGACCGACTTGCCGCATTACTCCCCCGAAGGGGAGCCATCTGCGATTACTTCTTTATACTATCAGTGTGCGTGATATCTTTCACTACATCACCGATAGCATTCATTGTTACATTGTTATTTTTCAGGATTGATGTTTTTGCTTTCTGAAAAGATGTACTATTATAAACATTTACACTACCGATTATTGCAAAGATCACAACTATAAATTTTAATATCCCCTTGATCATAATAGAGACTCCCCTTAAAGTTTTATTTTGTTTAGTGGATTACGACAGTAGACCATTGATGATGACCAATGGTATGAGTGACAGCATTACACAATTCTTTACCAAGTCGAAAAGTATTATCTATCACACATATTGATCCTATGATAACTAAAACAATGACAATGAAACGAAACCAGTTGATTTTTTTCTTACTTGCTTTGTTCATTTGCTTCCTCCATTATCTGATTTATCTTATCGTATAGGGGGCTGTTTAAGTCCATATCTTCTTCTGCACGTTCTTCCACCATGGCATTGATGACCACAGGAACCCCTATGTTTTCTAAGAACTCAAAATCTGCTTCAGAGAATTTCATCTTACATGCATTTTTAGCTAACTGAACACTCACCATTCTTTCAATTATGTTTCTCATATTAGACTCCCTTGATTGTTATGATTGAATGGAATTGCCATGCTCGATAGTTGCGACTTCCGTTTATACGGAAGTCTTTACGGCAAGCATGCCTTGCATTTCTTGAAGATTTCGCTTCATGATCATCAAAGCTTGAATCATATAGGCTGTCTACTGGACCACCGTAGGCCTTGAGAATAGCTTTACGACTTGGAATAAAAAAAGGAAGATGTTCAGTATCTTCCTTTACATTTTTAAGATGTGCCATGATCACTCCTTTTACTGAGCAGTAACTAAAATTGTATTCGCATTGTTTCGTTCTTCAAGCATTGCTGCGACAAGTTGATTTCTGTTATTGAGCTCTTTAGTTATGATTCTCAATAACTGGGAGATGATACGGATATCTTCAGATAAGTTCTCGATATCAAAACAAAGTGCCTTCAATGTTGAGCTGCCACGTTGGCAGTTACGTTCTGAAGGTTTTTCAAATGCTTGTTTTTTAATTGATAGTGCATACACAAGACCACGTTCACCATAGAGACGATTATTAAGTCGGTCATAATGGCTATGAAGAATATCATTAGTGAAAATAGCAGGTACAGTTAAAGTATTTGAATACGTTGCGATAGCCGACTCATTACGATTTTGAACAGCACTGCACAATGAATTGTAGTTCTTGTTACTGATAATTAAGTAGTTCATAAGTACTCCTATGTAGATGTATTGTAGTATGCTTTGCCGGGTTCTTATACCGGCACGCTATACTTCTATCATCTTTACATGATAGCGGTGGTATAGTCTCATGACTATGTGGTCTCTCTTTGTACATTGTCTTTACACAATGATGCGACCAGCACACGGTTATCTTTACACGACCGTGACAAGTATAGACGACTCCTTTTATTTATGGTCCATGGAGTCAGGACATTGTTTGATTAGAAAGGAAGATTGATCAAGAGGTTGTATACTTCTTTTGATACACAATCACCAATGAAGAAACAGAGCTCTTCATTATCTAAGAGAACAGTTCCTGTGAACGTAGACATGTTTAGTTGTCTTATATCCTTTTGTTCTACTACCTGAATTGTAGATACATCATTGATACATTGGATGTCCCCATGATACTCTACACAACACCATTGACGAAATGTTCCATCCTTTTTTTTATTTTCACCTGACAACAAAGCAGTTAACATTTTTGTTTTCCTTTCTTTAATACTCTATGCAAAAACTAAAAGCTATACACTAAAAGTTTTTTGTGGTAACTTTTAAGAAGTATTAACTTCTCTTTAATACTCTATGCAGAATTTAAAAGCTATACACTAAAAGTTTTTCGTGATTACTTTTAAGAAATATTAACTTCTCTTTAATACTCTATGCAGAATTTAAAAGCTATACACTAAAAGTTTTTTGTGATTACTTTTAAGAAGTATTAACTTCTCTTTAATACTCTATGCAGAATTTAAAAGCTATCCACTAAAAGTTTTTTGTGATTACTTTTAAGAAGTATTAACTTCTCTTTAATACTCTATGCAAAAACTAAAAGCTATCCACTAAAAGTTTTTTGTGATTACTTTTAAGAAGTACTAACTTCTCTTTAATACTCTATGCAAAAACTAAAAGCTATCCACTAAAATAAAATTTGTAAAAAAGCTAAAAACCCTATATATAGGTAAGGGGTACCCCAGGCCTGTTTGGGGTCCGCAAGAAATTCGTCAATTTTAAAAACTTGAAAAACTGAAAGTATAACTTCACTGCATATCTTCTTTTTCCCCGATCAAGCTGGGGCAATATTAAGTTTCTGTCAGATTCATGCTCATGTTCCTGCTATGCTCATATCCAGGTTCATGTCCAGGTTCATGTCCAGGTTCATGTTCAAGACCATGTCATGCTCATGTTACCCTCATGTCATGTTCATGCTATGTTTTCATAATGTAATAGTCTCTCCCGATCAAGCTGGGGCCATATCAAACCAGATCATGTTACCCTCATGTCAGGGTCAATGTCAGGGTCAATGTCAGGGTCATGTTCTCTCCCCGATCAAGCTGGGGCTTTCTACTATACTGTCAATGTCAGGAGCTCTCCCGATCAATCTTCCCTCCTGTCAATATCATGCTATTCTGCTTCCAAATGTCAATGATATAACAATATGAGGATCAAGCCAGTCTCAAGAGGGTACCAGTATCTTTCAGGTAATTGTCAATATAAAGTTTTGGAAAGGTGATAAGGATTTGGGTAAGGTATATGACATGATCAAGCCCACTGTCATTCAGCAAGACACTCGCAAATTTTTCGCGGGGCTATCGCCTTAAATGAGTGGAGATGATCGATCTATGGCTGGTTTTGGTCAAGGAGGGTAGAGTCGGGGTTCCCGGTCGGGAGTTAGCTGTGTTTTGATCGAGTATTTTGGAAGGGTCCCTGGATATTATGTGGGTCAAGGACAAGGGGTATAGCCATGATCAAGGGTTGGTGTGGGAAATTTTCGCGATGTTGTCACATCAAGAAGGAGGGATTATTTGTATTTATTTGTATTTCTGGTAGCATGATTATTTGTAAAAATTTATAAAATTTGAGGAGGGGGTATGCAGGTAAGTTACTGTATATAGTGAGTTTACAGGATTTATTGGGATTGAAAAGGGTGTTATTCAGGTAAGTTACTGTATATAGTGAGTTTACAGGATTTATTGGGATTGAAAAGGGTGTTATTCAGGATTTTTCGGAGCGGCTGACGCCGGTGTAATAGATATTAAGTGGGAGGGGTAACTTCTAATAATCATTTAATACGGTTAGCTATACATAATAGGTGATAAATTTTATTTGGTTATATTATTTCTCAGGGGATAGAAGATATGTACGGCATGAATTCGGATCTTATATGTCGAGTGATAGGAAATTATCGATTTAGTAATGATGACGCGGATTACCGTAGATATCTTCAGTTGGAAGATTTATTAGGTGGTGGGTCTCCGGTTGGTAGTGTGCCAGTCTCTGAGGAGATGAGTCGAGAGGCATTTCAGGAAGGTGAAGATCCGGAGACTGATATTGAGTTGGAGAAGAGTAAGGAGAAGAAATTAAAGGGTGGTGGTGGTGTGAGTACGGGAGTTTCCCGGATGTTTCGGGACATTTTAAAGCCCTATACACCTGGAGGTTACTTTACCTGGGAGAAATATGCCAGTGATTTAGCTGAAAATTTTTATAGGATGGCATATGCGCAGTTTAAGGATTTACTGCCTAAGTTGATATCTTCAAAGCTGAAAAAATTTAATGTAGACAGATCAGAAGGTTCCATAGAAACAGATCCGGAGACGATTAACAAAGTTATTATGGATTCACTGGTATATTTGCATGATCATCCTGATATGTTAAAAGATGGTTTGGTACGTGCGTATCGTCGTCGAGAGGATGAGGAGAATCGTGGTGTAGGTATCGCTGATGCTTTTTTTGTACCTCGGATAAGTGCTTCGGCATTGGCTGAGAGGTTGAAGGTTGAGCCTGACTATGATGCTAAGGAAGGTGATACAGACGAAGAGGTCCTTGAGAGTTTGAAGGATCGTGGGGATGTAAAATGGAAATGGCGCGGGATAGATGAGTATGGTGTGCTTAGATTTACATTGCCTGATTTATATGGTAGTCGGGAGTTTACTGTTAAATTGCCAGCGGAGATACAGACTATTAAGCCTGGTACATATACTTTTCGTGTAAAGGATGTTATTGATAGTCGTGGGGCTGTTTTGGAATTTAAAGAGCAGCACGAGTCGATATCCGGGAATGCTCTTGAAAATATAGAGGCGGACGGATTGGGAGAGGATCAGTTACGGAAGTTTATAAATAATGGTGTCATTAATCGATACATTACCTTTTTGAGATCGCAGCCTGCGGAGAAGTTGGCTGAGGATTATCTTGGAGCATTTACGGTTGGACCGAATCAGATAAGTAGTGCGGATGATTTGGCTGAGTTGATTAAGTTAGAGGGTGGGAGTGAAGAGACTTCTAAAGGTCGAGGTAAGGAGAAAGTTAAGGAGAAGTATCAGGAGTCTGTAAAACGTCAGCAAGAGAAGTTGCAGGCGATGATTCAGCGGTGGCAGCGTGCACCGGAGGTAGCGAAGCATTTTATGAAAGTGACAGAGGCGGATGGGGCACAGATAGCTCGGGTGGTAGCATCAAAGTTTCCTCAAATATCAGAGAAGCTTATACCGAGCTTAGCATCAATACTTGCGACTGCTCCCGTAGTTGAGATGGTATTACGGTATATTATGTCTCCTCATATGCCCTTAGCTGGCGGTGGTAAATCGATGCCTTGGGTGCATTTTGCATGGGAGGCTTTTCAGAAGATGGCTATTTATGATCCTAAAATTAGAATGAGTATGGAGACGATGGTCCGGAATAAGAGAAAAGATCCTACTCCGGGCATGCCTGCTTCTGATGAAGAGATAAGTACTTTACTTAGTACTACTTCTCCTAATGTGATTAGTGCTCGTTTTGGTGATTTACGAGATAAGATCTCTGAGATTGTTACAGCATCCCGAGGAGCACCAGAGCTTAAAAAGTTTTTTGAGCGTCGAGAAGTTTTCCAGTCCTATATTCAGAATCAATTACAAGGTGCTGTAGAGCAGTATATGAAGGATAATGAGTTATCTCTTGATAGTCCTGAGGATATGGCTAAGATTGAGAAGTTCAAGGATAAATATATTAAGAAAGCGGTTGATAAGATGAGTAAATCCGCTGGGCAGGCTGTTTTGTTACACCAGTTGGTGGTACGGATGTCTGCATAATTGTTAAAAATTTTTTCTTTTTATAAGGGATCATAAGATGGCACAAGCTACTCAAAATGCATTGGATCGGCTTCATTCGATGAAATTTTCTGTTTCTCCTGAGGAACGTCAATTACTTGGGATTACTGATGAAGATATAGCTGCATTTTCCGATGAGAGTTTACAGCTTACTCCGCGTGAAATTCAAGATTCCATACAGGAGATCATTGAAAGAGCATATGCGGAAATACCTGCATTTAAGACATTGGTTGATGTGGATGCTGCCAAGGATCCGAACAGGCTTGGTCGTTCAGCGAAAGTAGTTGATAAGCTTTTGATGCATTTGCGTGGGGAGCTTCCTCCAGAGAAGAGGATGGCTATTCAGGATGATACATTTCTTATGGCTCATGATATGATACGTGACACATTACAGGGTAAGTTGCGTGGGCCTCAGGCACCTGCTGTAGTACCAGAAGAGCGGATAGACCCTATCGCTGATAATGAGCTTTCATTATTTAATATCCCCCGTGTAGTATTGACGGAAAAAACTACATGGTCAGATATAAAAAATGGTGTTTTATTTTTCTTGGGTAAGCTTAAGGGACCTGAAGGTAAAACTGTGAAGAATGAAGCGACAAAGGGTATGCCGGATGATTTAAAAATTCTGGTGTTGGAAAAACTTTTTAATGATATCCGTCAAAAGAAATTAGATGCTACAGGAGGTAAATTATCTCCATCTGACGAGCATTTTCTTGGTAAGAATATAGCTCAGTTGAAGCAGACAGCACGAAGTATGGTAACGCCTCCAAAGGGTAAACCTGATCCGGTATATCAGAATGATCTTATGGAAGTGAACAGTCAGGCTGGGGAAGCTGTTAAATTAGTAGACCGTGTTCAGGAAATTTCTAAGGATACTAAGTTCACTGCTGCGATTGATGATTTGACCAGTGTTTTAGATACAGCACTTCCTCCGGTATCTTTATTTGAGGATCGTATCAATAATATACAGGAAGAAATTTCAAAGCTTGGTTTAAGTAAGTCACAGGTGTCTGCTTTGACTGAAATAGACCCGGGCAGTTTATCGTATAATGATCCGATTAAAAAAATACTTGAGGGACAAAAGATAGCATTACAGGCTGTAATGAGGGAGATTGCCAGTACGGGGGAGACTCCTGACCTGGTAGTTAAGCGTAAGGGTATTGAGGGTCAGATTAAGCAGCTTGAGGATCTGTCAGGAAAAGATACGAGTGGTCTTAAGGGTGCGATCGAAGATTATTTGAGTACACTTCGTACATATAAAGAAAACATTAAAACTAATATATCTGATAAGAAATTAGATGATACTCAGCAGAAGACACTCTTAAATTTTGGTACTTTGATAGATCAGATGGCGCTTGTTTTTTCAAGATTGACTCGAGAGGAGTTATTCAAGGCACGATGGGCGGGTCGTTCTGGTTTTCTTATTCGTAAAGAAAACCCATCTCAATCAGTCCCGATTGCTCCAGTGGCACCAGTTGCTTCAGTTGGTAAGTTAGCTGCAGATGCTGCAGGATATGCTTCTAAGTTGGAGAAATTTCGAGGTAGTGGTTTGGGGGAAGCGTATAGGGAGATACAGGAGATTATTTGGGATGATAATAAGTTACCAGCGATCAAAGGGAAACTTATAGATATTCTTGGTTTTAAGGATCGTATAGAGTCTATAGAAAAAGCTTTTGATTCCGGTAAATCTCCCCAGGAGATTAAGCAGGAGGTTAGCGGTCTAACTCAAGGCACTATTTATGGATCTCAGATTAATGAAATTTTGGGTAAGAGTGATGATCTCCAGAAGTTAAAACAGGTGATCACTACTATTTTGAAAAAAGATAGAACTGTCACATCTCAGAGAGAGGGTGTCAGTCATGCAGAGATAAGTTTGGATGATGCAGTGAAGTATGTGAGTAGACTTCGTTCTTTGATTAAGAAGATCAAGATAGAGGATAAGGGTACGGAGGCACTTGATGTGCTTCAGTGGGCAGCTACACTTCAGAATCATATCAAGACAGGTAAGAGTAAGAATCCTGCCAGTAGTGTATTAGCCTCTACAGCATATTATTTGAGAAAATTAGCTATGCGATTAATTGGTGCGGAGGATGGTGGCAAAAGTCCGATACATAAAATGTATCAGAGTCCTGCGGGAGTTGGTAGTCAAGCGGAACTTAAGTCTCCCGGAAAAGCTCGACCGATTATTTTTCGTGAGCGTATGACTAAGATGGGTAAAAAGGCGCTTCAGAGTTTTTTTGAGGAGCCTACATTTGTTCCTGATTTTGTGGAGGAGATGGAGAAGGCAGGTCTCAACAAGATGTTGGTGCATGGTGGTGAATTAAAAGAGATGGATATAGAGCCAGTACTTGAGGAAGTACTTAAAAAAGTCACAGGTAAGAAGGGTAATCTTGAAAATATTCTTGGTACTAAAGTTATGCAGGAATATAGCTCAGAGTTTAATATAGCTACTACCAAAAAAGATTTGGAAGAGACTCGTGCCCGAGTGAAAGATCTTAACGGTAAGATATCTGAGACTGAAAATAAATATCTTCCTAAGTTGGAAGATTATGCTTTATTTATTAAAGATCCAATAGCTGCTACACGTAGTCAACTCGAAGAATTACGTAGTAAAGATAAAGAGAAGGGTAAGGGGGAGGATATCAGTCCTCGTGTGGTTACTGAGGATGTAAGGCCTGAGGAAATAAGTGCTGCGAATTATAGAAGTGTTTTGAGACAGCTTGCTACTAAGTACATCACCAAAGACATCGTTCGAGATGATACGGGTGTCACAGAGAGTATGTTTAAGACAGCTAAGGACAATGAGACAATTAAGAAAAGTCCTTCAGATATGTCTAAGAAGCTTCCCTCTGAATTTGTTAAGCAGTATATGGTATGGAAGAAACAGCTTAAGAATGTTAAAATAAGCGTTGATAAGGAAAAAGATCCGTATAAAAATGCTGTGGAGTTAGAAAAATATTATACCTTCATGAGGACAGTAATTAAGGGATTGTCAGAATATATTGAATACCAGAGTAAGGTGCTAAAAGCTGATGAAACTATGATTAGGGGTATCGATTCTTTTCTTAAATCCGATGCAGCTAAGGATGAAAAGACTCACTTTATCCGTGAGGCACGTGGGACACTTGGGGTATTGCGTGGGAGATTCGAGCAGCAAAATAAAATGTTTAACAGTATTAATAACACGCATAGGGATTTGAGTGCTGTAGATAGTATTGTAAATGAGCAACTAAGTGCTATCCGTGCGGATATTTCTGATAAAAAGGTTGAAATGCTATATCAGGTAGCTATTTCCCCGGACTTAGTCCCGGATAAAGAGACTGCTCGTAAGATAAAGGAACAGGCTAAGGAGCATGAGAAGGGTTTATCTTTTATTATCGATCGTTCTACCTATAAGAATAATATGAACCGGTTGATGGCGTATAAGATAAAACACGGACCATTCAAGGGTGCTCCAGGCGGGGGTGTTACAGTTTTTGGTCCAGAGAAGAAGAGAGAGCTTGAGAAAAGTTTAAGAGAATCTGAAGAGCTCGCTCATAAGATGAAGACTGTGGCAGATTCTGGTATGCGAGAAATAGCACTTAGGAAACTTGAAGATGATCTTGCCCGTGCTAAAAAATCAGTAGAAGATGGTTCCAAGCTTATAGAAGCTTATACCTCATTAATTGAGAATATCGACTATCTATCAGCTAATAAAAATACTCTGGATCCTGCTGAGTATGGTAAACAAGTGGCGGCTCTTAATGCTCTCTTGAAGTCCATGCATATTTATCAAGAGGATTCAACCAAGGATGTTAAAACTGATAAGAAGGATCTTAAAGTTGCTATCGAGAAAGAGAAAGAGTATTTGGAGCGTGCTGCAGAACATATAAGATTACTGGAAGGCGGGGTAGTAGAGCAAGCACGTAAGGAATTTGAGACGAAGCGTCCTTCTATTAACGTAGATAGACAAGTTGAACAGTTGCTGCAGAGATTATATAGGGTACGACTTATGGTACAACATAATGTTGATAAGCCCTATGATCCAAAAGAAGAAGAAAATCTTCTTGAAGATAAGATCAAGCAGTTGAAGGAACTGGAAAGTATACCTGTTAATCCTGTCCCGGGGACTTCAGGGGAACTGGCATATAAGAGATACAAGAAGGAACTTGATCGTCAGTTAGAAATTTCTGATAGGGATCTTGAGGATGTTAAGAAAAAGAATTTAGGTAAAAATATTCCTCTACCCACAGGAGTTCCTCAACTTGGGACTCCTATGATTAAAACAGCAGCTATAGAAGATACAATGCCCGATCTTTCTCCATATGAGAAGGCATTGGAAACAAAGGGTATCAAACCTGCCCCTTTTATGCAGGAGCTTCCAAAGCCTAAGGGTTGGGATATTGTAGAAAACTTTTTTAATGAAGTAAAGCGTGAGCATAACTTCTATAAGACAAGAAAAGAAGAGGGTAAGGATAGTCCCCTACAGTCTGAGTATATTAAGAAGAGATTAGATCAACTTGAGAATATGGTAGGAGCTATAGATGCCTATAAGAATCAGAAGGTAACTATTGGGGGAGATCCAGTGGTATTTCGTGATGTGATGATGGAATTTGAAAAAGTTCTTTCTGAATATGAGGATTTACTTACTAAGTACTCGAATCAAAGGGATGCCGCAGTGGATAAATTAGCATATCTGCAGCAGGAACTTGACCACTATAATGAGATGTATGACTCGGCTACGGGGGAATTCAAAGGATTGGATCCGGAAGAGATTGCTAATCTTAAGGGTATCTTTTTACGAATGCTTTATAAAGATATGGAACGGTATTGGGCTACTAGGGTTGGAAAAGATTTATCGGTCTTCGGTGAGCGGGATACGAACTGGTATAACAATGTCTTCAGTACTTTTAAAAATGTGGCAGGTATTCGAAGTAACAAAAAAATGTTAGGTCTTATCAATAAGTACAAACAGGAAACAAGATCTGATTTTGACGATATGATAAATCAGACAAAATCTCAACAATTAGAAAAAGATAGGGATAAGCTTCTGGAAGGCTATAAGGAATATAAAGTTGATCCGGAGATTAGTAGTCGACTTAAAGAGTTCAATACTCGAATAGAGACACTCAAGAAACAAGAGAAGCAGATGGATAGGTTATTTAATTTTATGGGTACTGCCTCTCTTGTAGCTATGCAGGCTGATTTTGAAAAGATGCTTCGTGAGAAATCTCAGGAATTAGCTACGATAGCACAATCTGATGAATCACTAAAGGTATCAAAGATAAAACTTGACGATAAAGCTAATGAAGAAACGAACAAGGCTATTGATGCCCTTGAAGAAGATTTACCAGTGGTTATTGATCATGCTAACGAGGTTGAATTGGCTAAGAAGGATCTTGAAGACTTAAAGGGTATGAGAGAAGAACGTGCGCCTGTTCCAGAGACAGCACCTGTTCCCCAGACTCCAGTAGCATTACCTGGAAAAATGGCCTTTGATAAGAATCACCGGGATTTTAATCTTAACATACTATATGGCTCTCATATGCAGAGTAAGATAGCAGAGATGATGTCGGAAGAATTAAAGTAAGATAAGTTGTCTCCTGAGGTGAAGGGCTGCTTTTTTACAGAAAAGCAGCCCTTTTTTATTTAAATCTTTAATTCGTGAATCCTTAATCTGCCCATACCACGGTGCTATTCCGGATCCAATAGTGTGATTTACAGGGAAATTGAAAGTTACCTATTGATGGAGATAATGTAACTGTTTCCCCCTCAAAAGTAAGAGTCCACTCATTGTGGTTTAGAGGTGTGACTACTTTTAAACCACACCCGCAGCAGCACTTATGGATAGCTATTTCATATTCCCCGGAGATATATAATGTATTATCCTCAAGGATATCCGGGATAATTTCCACGAGTTCATTTTTTAGTTGTATGTTCTGATTTTTCACCATAACCCCCGCGCCCGTAGATACGACTTCTCTTTCGTTCCTGCAAAAACAGGTAAGATTTATCCAGATAGAATAACTATATTATAGTAATATAATATAAAATTACGGTTTCTACTTCCCAATCTATTCGTTGATGTTATTGGATCTGTATTCAAAGTTTGATTTATATACTTTTTGAATTAATTAAAATATTTTTGTTTCATCTCTGAATTTAAATGTGTATATTAATTTAGGTAGTAAAAATCTAACGGGAGGGTTAAGGGAAATGAAACGATCAGTTAAAATTGACGTGAACTCTTCTGAGGATCAGTACAAAGTTATCATCAATCTTATTAAAACCTACCGTATTGCCTGCAGACAGTTGTATTCTGTGCTGGCTATGTCGGAAATTGCCGTTTCTGAACACGTGATTGATGAAAAGGGGATTTCGGTTAAACCTAATAAGGATAGTAATCATCAGTTACTAACATGGATTAAAAATCCCACTCGGCGTGATATTATTGAAGAATTACTACCTGGGTATTTAAGTGCAGTATGGGACGGGGTAAAACGTGATGTAGAATCTCGATGGAAATCCAAGGATCCGGCGTTTCCTTCCGCGACGCGAGGGTATTTAACTATCAATGGAGTGAGAGATTTTGCACTTTTCAATCATATAGGCGTGCAATGCAACTCAAATGTTCCAAGGACTATGACGGAGCATGGAATGTCGTTGCGATTTACTTCCAATATTGAGGATACTATTGATCTTAAATTTGGTAGACTGGATGGTAGCAGATATTATATACTGAAAAATATCTGTAATAATCCTGATTGGAAGTGTGGTACTTGTTACGTGAATGAACGGGAAGGTAAATTGTTTGTTGTTATCAGTTATGAGGCACCGGATGTAAAAGCAGAAATCGATATAAACAGGATTTTGGAAGTGTCCTTTACAGATAATCCTGAGGCATTTATTCAGATTAAAGGACCAAAGGGAGTTCAGACATATGATACTATTTCAGCGGTAGAAGTTATTGCCTGGATTAAAGAAATTCAAACTCTGACTATGAAATTTAAAACTCATAAGACGGCGACAGGTAATCCTCGCAGAGCCTGGGGATCCACAAAACAATTTAAAGCTTTACAAGATCGGTTATTTCGCGTTACGAAGCGCCGTGAGAATGGCGTTAAAGAGCGGGATCACTTATGGAGCAGAAGAATTGTTGAAAGGGCTAAAAGTTGGCAATGTGGGCATATTGTAATGAATGAATTGCCAAAGGATTTGTTTGGTTTTTCATGGCAATGGTACCAGTTTTCACAGTTTTTAAGATACAAAATCGAGGAAATAGGCGGAAAAATTACTGAGCAAAAAGCTACGGTAGATCATAAGAAATTAAAAGCCAAGATAAAATTATCAGCCAGTCTGGAGGAGATAAAAAATGTCTAAAAGTACTGTAATCGAAAAAGAAAAAACGGATGTTGAATCCATAGCCAATGATCTCTATTTGGCATGGGAACGAATTTTTACAGACTTGAAAGAGGTTTGTGAGCGCTATGTCCGTGCTCTTGACAACGATGTTGAAATAAAATATTTACTATTGGAGAAGGGATTGAAACCATCTTTTCTTGCAGATGCTGAGAGAGTTGGTAGGGGGTTACTCGATCATAGATTACTTCTTGAAAGTAAACCCTCCTTTAAAAAATTGGCGATGTGTCCATTGAGCGAGCAACAAGAAGCACTTAAAAACGGGATTAGAGTTGTTGTGAGGAATGGGGATGTGCTAAAAGTACCAGCATTTGCGTTGACTTCTGATCAGGCAAATCAGGTATTTGATAAAGATCGAATACGGACGGAGCCTGAACAGAAGGCGTATTTGGAGACCAGTGCACAGAGGGAAGATCGAAAATTCTCACGCACTGTCATTAATAAACCCTACAAATTTTTTAAATCCGGGATAAAAATTGCAGGAATAATCATCCCAATCGAAGAGATTAAAGCATTCTATGGAATAAGGGATTGACATAATATGGTTAAACAGACATTGTCTGGATACAAAATGGGCGTCCATAACGCCTATGGGTTGCCTCGATGCAATCCAACCGACTGTTTTGTCGGCTCCCGCGCACTATATAATGTATCCAGCAATGTCTTTTTAACTATATCTTGGTGTTGTACCCACGAGCGCAGGGGTTATGGTTAACTGCCACGTATAATATAGCTATTATGGAGGTTGTACCCACGAGCGCAGGGGTTATGGTCAAATATGGCTCTTACGTGGTATGACCTCATAGTTGTACCCACGAGCGCAGGGGTTATGGTAATGAACTTATAGGGGTAAATAATGACCTAAAGTTGTACCCACGAGCGCAGGGGTTATGGCCGTGAAATAGTATTGTCCGATTGGTTTCAAGGGTTGTACCCACGAGCGCAGGGGTTATGGTATCTGTCCATAATTTTTTAAAAATAACTGTTGGTTGTACCCACGAGCGCAGGGGTTATGGCAGAAATCTATATGTGCATTACACCGAAAGATGGTTGTACCCACGAGCGCAGGGGTTATGGAGAACGAGAATTCTCAAAAAGATTAATGGACATGTCGTACCCACGAGCGCGGGGGTTGTGGTTTACAGCATTTACTAATTAAGGTATGAATTATGTCGTATCCACAGTCGCGGGGGTTATGGTGTGCCAGTGAGAGTTTTTAAAATTGTTGATTCGTCACATCCACGAGCGCGGGGGTTATGGTAATTAAAAGTATAAGTGACAATCATGATTCTTGTCGTACCCACGAGCGCGGGGGTTATGGTATAGATAACTCATAACATTACCCCCACACTGAATAGCTATTCATGATGAGGGTCACTTACTTGATCTTGTAAATGTTTACCAAACTGATACATCAGGTTGTTGATGGTGATTGTAGGTACTCCCATAAGGATGGCTTTTCTGTTTGACAGGTCTCTTAAGCGAACATGATCCTTAAATGTGGGGGAACCTTTTATTTCCCAGTACTTAGGTAATTCATGATTATAAAAGGCTTTAACTTCTTTTCCAAATGGAAGCATGCCTTTATATGCTATAGCTAATTCAAGGTGTTCTGATAGGTATTTTTTCACTGGGTAGAGTACAGAAAAGCTGGGATCGATCTTGGAGAATTCCTCAAGATCGGTTACTGAAGGATTAAATTTAACAGCAAGTTCATAGGCTTTATTATTTGATTCCAGCAGTTTAAATCTTTTGCTGAAGATATTTGATTCCCATTCATGGATGCCATAGGAGTATACAAGATCTGTGTGAAAGTTGCGATTTATCATGTCATTATAGCAAGCTTCTCCATGAAAATCTGCATTACTAGATATAGTCAGATAGTGTAGAAGATTCTCTCCTATAATAGGTCTTCCCGCATAAATATTATCAGAGCTAAGATCATCGCAATGGAGAAAAAAATCATATAGTGAAAGTTTGGAAAAATCAGTAGACATGGAAGGGCACATAAGAACTCCTTTTATAATTTTAAGGACACCCAGGAAAACATTTCCCAGTTGAGATAATAAGTACTGCTTCAACCCCCGCCCGATCACAGATCGAACTGAATAGGTTTTTATATTAGTGATACCATGAATATACTTAAAAGTTTTAGACTGGTCAAATCTGTTATTGTTTAATCAAATATAGAAAAGTATAGTATATAAGGTACTTATAATATCCTTTTACATTATTCCAAAGGAGTTCATATGTTGTGCTTTCAACAACGTCCAGATAAAGTTTTCGGGGAGATCTTAGATAATGCTCTTGGAGCGGCTATAGATAGTATAGATATAGATCTTGATAATCTGGATGAAGGTGAAGAATTGGATTCACATTATTTTGAAGAGGAAATTCTGAGAGCTTTCGGTGGAGGCAGATCGAGCGGGGAGCTACTTAAAAGGGAACTTCAAAAATTGCAAAAAGCTCATCTATCAGAAAAATTATATATGCCTACTGACCGGCATTTTCAGTTGCTTCACAGGATCTTGTCAGTTTACTGTGGGGAATATAATGATACTGTCGGTTGTTATGATTCTGAAGAAGATGCTGAATTATCTGTACACAAGGATTCAAAAGGAAGAGTCATAGAGAAACTTGATATCGATATGATCATTGATAATTTCTTCTGGGACTTGGATTTTGATCTCCCAGTAGGTACTGCTTTGCTAATGAAAAGATCTACTGATAAAACCATCCAAAGAAGGGGAGATTTTAGTGATGTAGCACTCAATGCTTCCTGCTACGCTCTTGTAGGTGGCGAGGATATCTTATTAATAGAAGTCGATGATAGTTTCGAAAAAATTGATACATTAGATAATCCTGGTGATGCTATACCTTGGGTTGATGACGATGATGAATAACAAAAAGAAACAGGATCCAAAAAATATATAGTATATATTATAGTCTGATTTTAAAATCTATAAAAGGAGGTATACAAAAAATGGACTATAAATCATCTGGCGTAGATATCGATGTAGCTAATAGCACAAAAGAATCATTTAAGGAGATCCTATACACAATGGATTCTCGAGTCATGAATAGTGCTGGGGCATTTGCTTCTCTATACAGTATATCATCCATAGATATGGAAGAACCTGTACTTGTAACAAAAACTGAGGAGCCCGGATCGAAACAGATTATAGCATTTGAATATGGTCGATATGAATCTATTTGTTTTGATATGATAAATCATTTAGTGAATGATTGTATTATGATGGGAGCCCATCCCATGACTGTACAGGATTGCATAGTTTGTGGGAAACTTGAAGAGGATAAGGTAAAACGGATGGTCAATGCTATGGCTGAGGCATGCAGGTTAAACTGCTGTACTCTGGTTGGCGGGGAGACATCTGAACAGCCTGGTGTGATACCTAACGGGACGTATATTCTATCATCCTCCATCGTGGGTATGGTAGATAAAAAAAATATCATAGATGGAAGTAAGATTAGGGTGGGAGACGATATTCTTGCAGTTAGTTCAAGCGGTCCCCACACGAATGGGTATTCTCTTATTCGGGCTATTCTGAAAGAGCACCCTGAGCTGAAGGATGATAAAAAGTTTATGGAAGATATACTGACCCCCCATCGAGCGTATTACCAGGCGATTCACAGTCTTTTTCCAGTAATATATGGTTTGGCACATATCACTGGAGGAGGTATAAAAGAGAATCTTAATAGGATTCTTCCTCAGCATTTAAGTGCTCTTGTAGATCTCGGTAAGATTAAAATTCCAGAAGTATTTCATAAGATAAAGACAGTCGGCGGAGTATCAGATGCTGAAATGCTCCGGACCTTCAATCTCGGGATAGGGATCGTGGTAGTAACTAATCCAGAGATTTCTGAGAAAGTTATTAAACGGATATCTGAGCATTCTCGTACCTACAAGATAGGTAAGATAATCGAGGGAGATAAGAGAGTAGAGACCGCAGGTCAACTTAATTGGTAAATTCTTGTGTCACAGCATTATATCCTTTAGTTTTTATAATTTCAGAATTAGAATATCTATGATCACCGGTTACTTCTTTACCTATCCAGGATGGTATTATAAGATCATCCTGGATATTGGTTAGTTCTATCTCAGCGAGAGTCAAACTTACTGGACTTGTAAATTCATCAACTTCCCATTTTTTACCCTTAAATGTTATGATATTCCTTAATTTAGTGATATATCTATCGGCAAACTTATCTAATAAATCCTCCGCAAGTGATGCAGGTATATCATACTCATATTCTGGAGTACCTATTGGACCGGTCAAACCTTTTATTGTAATAAATCCATTGTCATCTCTGGTACGTATCCTAACAAGATTATGATTGTCTAATGAAAGTAGTCCATTTTCATCATGCGGTATATCTCTTAGTATACCCTCGGAATCATCCCTTATATCTATTTGAAGAGCGATATGGTCTCCAGCGTGGATAAAGAACATCAAATTACCAGATATTTTTACAGAACAGCGTAGTGGATTGATGTACCCTTGTTTTATACTGTATTGCTTTTCTCCTTTAGGGAAACTTCTCGATACTAAAAATTTACGCTCTATCTCTATTCCCATACTATTTTCCTCTTATAAAGAACTCTATAAACAAGGTTATGTGCTATAATGGTTAAGTTCAATCTCGATAAATGGTGGCTTGAGAATGTTGGTCCTTACGAAAATGTTATGGATCTCATGTATAAGAAGGTAACAAGAGATGCTCTTGATGAGATTATAAAACTACATGATATGCAGGTACAAGTAGAAGAGAAAAGGAAAGAAGAGGCTATAGATCTTGATGATCTTGATTTGAGTGACGTCATAGATATATAAATTTCTATATCTTAATAATCTTTTAATGCCAGAATCTAATTATTAGCCATATCTTGTTGGAGAATATTTAGATGATAATGTTATATGTAGATCTCGACAGTGTTCTCACAGATTTTGATAAGCAACTTGCTGATCTACTCGATAAACCCCTGGAGCGGGGGTGGGATTTCGGGAACGATCCTAAAATCTGGAAAAAGATAGATGATGCTGGTGAAGAATTCTGGAAAAGTATGCCATGGATGTCAGATGGACATGAGTTATGGAATGCTGTTAAAAAGTATGAACCTACAATCCTAACAGCCCCATCAAGACACCCTTCTTCTACAGCGGGTAAGAAACTATGGCTGAAAGAAAATCTGCCTAATGTGCTCTATATTATTGATCATAAGAAATATACCTATGCTAAGGATGGATATATCCTTATAGATGATAGTGAGAAGCATATTAAGAAGTGGGAAGATGCCGGTGGGACTGGTATTCTGCATAAGGATGCGAAAAGCACCATTAAAAAACTTGAGGAAATTATGAGTTATAAAAAAAAAGAAGCTTCGAGTACTCCTTCGAGAGTCTCTTTTGATTATACAAAGTATGTTCACTCTACCCCCAAGAGTGGTGGGGAATATTATACGTTAAGAATTCCAAAAGATGTTACTCCTCCAAATGAGGGTATACATTTAAACATTGGTGGTATCGATTTAGTAGTTTTTTCTGTAAGTACCCCCGAAGATATTGCTAAAGGAAGAGGTGGTCCTGTGGCTCAGTCTATGATAGAAAATGGTATTGGTTATAGTGTTAATTGTCTCCCGAATAATCATGAGTACCTTCGTAAGGAAACTCTTTCCTCAGTCATCCCTCGGATGGATGTTCTTGCTAGTACATTAGAAGCTGCTGGATTAATAAAAGAAGCTTATTTCATGGATAAATTAGCAGATAAATGGGAAGAGTACCTTAAGGGTGGTCCTGGAAATGTCACATTAAAAAGTATGGTAAAACCTCTTTGGGGTACTAATGAAAAGCGTGTTACAATCGTTACTGATGCCTTAGATAATATTGCTAGAAGGTTAGTTAAAACAGATATCGCTCAAGAAAAAATGGATGATATCGAAAAACTTAGAGCAGATATTAAAAGGCTGGTAAATAAGGATTTTAGTAACCAAGCTGAAAAGGATAATACTAAGAAGGATTTATACAATAGGGCATTTAGTATCAATATGAAGGTAGCAGAACTTGTCGGTTTGCTACTTGTTACTCCTGCCAATAAAATGGAATGGCAGAGTAATGAAAATGAAATAAGTAAGTTGTCGAAAGAATTTGTTAAACCTCAGTATAAAGATCCTCTTCAAAGTGAGTTTAGTCACTCTAAGATGTTTAGTGAGATGGTTAGAAGAGCATCCAGTATGGATCTGTCAGGATTATCAGATGATCACCTTAGAATCGTGAATGCCTGTTTGGAGAGAATTATAAATAGTGCTCTTGAAAAAGAAGCTACTCTTGATAATTATCTTTTACAGCTTATTCAGTATATGAGACTAAAGAAAAGATCTGCTCAGGATGTAGCAGAAAGAATTATGAAGGGACTTGAGTTATGGCCCCCTGCAACTAATACTGATAGGAACATGGTAAAAGTAGCTGCCTGGAAAAAAGCTCTTATGACAATAGGCAAGACTCCAGAAGGTATAATGCGGCTGTTACGTTCGTTTAATTTAGATAGCAGGACTATCGATAGATTGATAATGCCAATACCCGAATTGGCACCACTGGCAGGGGAAACGGCTCAGTCTTTTATAGCAAAGCTTGATGAAAAAGACTTAGCACCCGATAGTCAGCCTCCACCGAGCAACAATCGGGATCCAAGCATAAAAAGCAAAAGCCCCGCTGGTATTTAGTTCCTGCCCGTAATCTTGGTTCTCATTGATATGCAGGGGCATTTCTTCCAAAATTTTTGTATATATGAATTCGAGAGCTAAGTCTCTGAATTCATGTATCTCGAAAAGTTCATAATTAGAAAATCGGAGGATAGCAAGAAAAGTATCCTCTGGAGTATCCCGGAGCGCTCTTTCGAAGGTGAGATGATTGGGTAAGAACTCATTAAAACTATTGCTCATATCTATAAGTTTTTGTAGATTTTCATTAGTAAGATCTTTGGTTTCCATGATATCCTCCAAGTTTATTTTCCGATACTCATTCGCCATTTAGACAACTCTGGAAAAGAATTAATATATAGAGGTACTTTTATTAAGGGTACCTTGCGCAAAAACTTTATTAGGGCATTTGATAGGCTCCTGGAATCTACATAACGTTTGGTGTTCGAATAACGTATTGGTTGTGCAATGAACAAATTAAGTATGGAAGTCCCCCTATTATTTGATATTTTTTTGTCAAAGATCAAAGTAACTAACTCATGCTTGTTCATGCTAATCAGTCTTCCATTTACTGACAATATTACTAAATGAGTGTTAATTTGCCCAGATGCCTCTTCATTAGGACCATTAAGGATCTTTAACAACTCTTCGTAATTTTGTTTTGTATAGTGTACCATAGCTATTTACCTATCTGGAATCTCCAAGTAGCGACTTTATTTTTCCACTCTTCGCTACCTTTATCGTTTATGTGTGTGGACATGTCCCTTAAAGGTAATACAAAGAGAAAGTTGAAAAGCATCTCATGACTTTTTCGGTCAAATACAACATTGTCATATGCTCCTACGAATTCTAACAAGGAAGCTCCTGGCAGCTTTTTATCCTTGATGACCGCTTCCATGAGTTCGACATAACTAAAGTTTCCCCCGTACATCTTTTTATCTTCCTCAGATAGTACGGATGGTACTGCATTTTCCTCGTAGATCTGAGCAAGAGTCCTGACATCATCAATTGTGTAAGTATTCATGATTCACCCCCTATGATAAATATACTGGGATAGAACGAGTATAACAATAAGGGACTAATAATCTTTTCATTTTTCTATATATACTCTGTGTTTATATATCCAAAATTTTGTGTAGGGAGAAGAATATGTCAGCATTATCTGAAAGATTAGATAAAATAGCAAACTCACTGGAGAGTAAAGGTTTGATTAAGGAAGCTGAAGCTATTGATTTAATTGCAAACACACTTGAAGCTTTTGAAAAGGAAGCTTGGTCTGCCCAAAGAAGTCCTATATACTTGAAATTTTTTGCACCAGCTTTAGAAGCTGCCAAAGCTGGTAATGCTGGTATAGCTCTTAAGTCTCTTAAGATGGGTGACGGAATGAGAAAGGCTCTTGTAGAAAGTCGTGAAAATGTTCCGGAATTTAAATTTTTTTCAGGTTTATGGCTTCAGGCAGTAGCTGCATTAGAAAAAGGTGACACTGCTCAAGCTATGAGTGACTTAGAAAAAGCATATGGCTTTCTACAAAAAATAGAACCACTTATTAATGCGGAAGTTCCAGGCTATAATCCTCAACAGGGGCAACAACCAGCTGGTCAGCCTAATCCCTCGGATATGGCTTTTACCTCAAAAAAGATACCTCCAGGAGCAGCACCAAAAAGACCCCCGGTACTTCCACCAGCGCGGGCAATGCGATAATTTTTTGAATTGATAATAATCAGTTAATGAAAGACTCCATGGTATATAACAAATAACATGGAGTCTTTCATATATGGTAGAAGCATTATACTTCAAGACCTATTATTCCTTCCTAAAAGGTGATCTCCCCAACACCCAGATGTTTTTTGACTTTCTGGTGGATGAATTTAATAAGAGGAAAAACCCCGGAGCTTTGAGCAAAAAGCAGCTGAAAGAACTTAAGTCGATACGATCGGCGATCAAAACCGGAAAAATAGAGGGATATGATTGGGTCATTGAATCCTCTCTATGTACTGTTGACATTAATCCTTCCCCGGACATTAAACAAACAGAACTAACCCGTAAAATTCATTTTGAAGGTCTGTCACAGCTCCAGGAGCTGCTTAACGTATCTGACTTGGAGTTATATAACGTAGAGCACCCTTGCGGAGTTTACGGGGCTGTAGATATGGTTTATCGATGTCAGAACGTAGCTTTTCCCTTGGAAGTAAAAGTATCTGAAGGAAAACACGATCTTATTGGACAAATCAATAAATATGCATTATACTTTAAGATGCAAATGCATATGAAGAATTATGATGAAGTTCAACCAGTCACTATTTGTAATAATTATAACCAACATACCTTGACTGAACTTAAGAGGCTGTCGGTAATAACACTCAAGTATGATCTTACTGATAACGGTATAAGAATAAAACGGATGTAGAAATGGATCAGAAATTTAAAGTTGTTTTTTCCTATCTTGAATCCTTGGAAGCTGCTATAGTACCAGAAGAGCAAAAATCCAAAGAAGATGCTGATAGTCAGACTCGTGCTGTAGAAAAATTAGTACAGGATACCATTAAGAGGCATCTTCCTGATTATTCAGATAAAGTATTTTCTGTGGGAGGATTTACTCGAGATAAGCTTCTCGGTAAAAACCCGAAGGATATCGATTTAGTAGTGGACGATCCTTCTACGAAGATGAAGGCTGCAGAAATTTTCTCGAAAAAATTTACGGATCTGTACAATATCACTACCTCTAATAATCCACACGCACTCAAAGAAGCTTATGGGATATGGGGGATAGTCCTATTTAATCCTAAGGATTCTTACGGTAATCGGAAGCCCTTCATTTATGATGGTGTAGATGTTACAGGCTATGTCATAGAACTCACCCCCCCACGTAAGGAGGGACCATATGACCCAGTAAAACGTGAGCCTACCTATGTGGAGTATACCAATAGGGCTGATGATGCTATGAGAAGAGATTTGACCATCAATGCCCTTTATCAGAATATTGCTACAGGAGAAATAGAAGATTACACCGGTGGACAGAAGGATCTGAAAGATAAAGTATTAAGACCACCTGAGCATCCAGAGGGCATCCAGAAGATTTACGAAGATGATCCATTACGGATTTTTCGACTTGCTAGATTCTCTGGAAAATTGGACGGATTTACGATCGACCCAGGAACTGAGAAAGTTCTTAAGCAGTTCATAGGTAGCGCTCCTGGTAGAGAGTTAATAAAAAGTAAGGTGTCCCCTGAGAGGATCCGGGATGAATTTCAACAAATCATCACAAATCCTAATGGTGCTACCGCAGTAAAAGGATTGGAATTAATGAAGGAGTATGATTTACTTCAATTCTTATCTCCTCATCTGGATAAGCTTTTTGATGTATATCATGATAAAGTTTTTCATGGCGGTGAAAGTGTCTGGCAGCATACTATGGATGTACTAAAAAAGACTCCTCCAACAATCAAAGCCCGACTGTCCGCGTTACTTCATGATATCGGGAAGATTGAAACTGAAACGAAGGAAACTGATTCAAAGGGAAGAGAGCGAGTACATTTTATAGACCATGAGAATAAAGGGGTCCCTCTCGCTGATAGCATCTTAAGAGAGCTTAAATTTCCTGTGGATATAATAAATTCTGTAAAAGATATTATACATAGTCATATGGGTCTTAAGCGGATAGATGAGCATAAGCCCTCTACTCAATTACGCCGTATAAGGATTTTTATAGAAAAACTTTATGATGATCTTGATGACGCCATAGCAATTCTTAAAGCTGATGCCCGAGAAGAGCCAGCGGAGCAATCTTCTATTTCTCTTCTCGATGAAAGAATAAGGGATCAAAAAGATAAAGATATAGCATCCGGATTATTGCAGAAGAAGGACAACGGAATGGTGTATCCTTATCCTTTGTCAGGTGACCAGATCATGGTTGACTATGCAGGTATAAAGGGAAAAGCTTTAGGGGCAATAAAAAGTAAGCTGAAACAGATGTTGCTTGGGGGTCAGTTTGAAGATCTCGATGAGACATCTCGAGTAGCAAAAGCTAAAAAGTTATTAAATGGGTTTTCATTAGCTGAAAAAGATTTAAAGTCATTATCTGAAAAGTACGATGAATCACGAAGTGATTTTTATTCTGTACGATAAAGGAGGGATATTGAACGGGAACATTCCGGTATTGTTCGTTGAAGGGAATAATCTTTCGGAAGCGTGGGAGAATTCTCTTATAGCCCTTAATGAAAAGGGATGCTCAATAAGAACTCAATATGACAATTTAGAGGGTCCTGCAAGTAAGGATTGCTCTATGACTATAGTTGTTAATGATCCCCTATCAGAACCCATGATTCATACAGATGTCCCGTGTAGTCTTAAGGATCTTCAGAAATATATCCAGGAGATGGTCGGGGGTATTAATAATCCTCTTGTACAGGAAAAAAGCGCTTGGCGGGAGGATACACAATGCGGAGATACTGTACACAAGAGATTATATAACTATACGGTACCAAGTCTTAATATCAAGTATGATCAGATAAAAAATCTGACACAAAAGCTCATAAAAACGCCCCATACAAGACAAGCACAGGCTATCATCTGGAAAGTGTGGGAAGATAATGATATTACCTCTCCTATGTGCCTACAATCGATCTGGTGTAGATTGCTATTGGGGGACAATAAGATATGGTATCTCAACAGTAATATAAGATTTAGATCAAATGATGCTTATAAAGTTGCATATGTGGATATGCTCGCCATAATACAGATTCTTAAAAATATCGCTCGGGATATAGCTACCGTAACAGGATACCAAGTTAAATTGGGGAGGTATGTCCATCAGGCTGATAGCTATCATATTTATGGGTCAGATTTAAAGTATTTTAATGATAAATTTTTAAGTGTCCTGAGACCAAGAACTTTTGAAGATAACCGTTCTTTAACCGAATATGGGAATAATAATGGGTAGTGCTATTCATTATAGAGCTATTAAATAATATAGGAGACTTGTTGTATGGGTGTTATTGTAGAAAAAATAGTAGGATGGAATAAAGTTGTCAATAGCGCAAGAACTACTGTAGGAAAAGATTCCATTAAAAAAGATCCATCAGAGGCTTTTAAAAAGAAAATATTAACCAGTGAACATTCCCCAATAAGGAAACTCTTGTTTGATATAACATGGGAAAATATTCCATATTGGGTTGCTATGCATATCAGAACTCACCATGTAGGATTTAAGAGTGCTGATGATGATCTGTATTTTATAGAAACGCAACGTTCGGATAGAACACAAACTGACCGGGATGAGCTGCCACAAACAGCGGAAGTAGCTTTAAATATCCAGATAAATGCGCAAGCTATGATTAATGTGAGTAGGGTACGGTTATGTCGACAAGCCTCTACAGAAACTAGAGCTGCTTGGATTGAAATGCTCAATGAAATACAAAAAATAGAACCTATACTGTATTCTTTATGCATCCCCAATTGCGTGTACCGAAACGGGCTATGCCAGGAAACTACCAATTGCTGTGGATACAACAAGAAACCAGCCTTTAAGATAGCTCTGGAAGATTACGTGAGGTTATTTTAACATACCCCGTGTTAATAATCAGCTAATACCTTTCTCTTTTGTTTAATCTTAGGCAAAGGAGAAGGTTATGGACCAATTTAAGGATATTGCACTTCCTCTGGTGCTTGTATTTGAAGGGAGTAAGTATACCTGTTCACCAGTTGACAAAGGTGGGCCAACGCGTTTTGGTGTTACTCAAACAGTGTATGATGCCTATCGTACAAATAAAGGTTTAACAACCCAATCTGTCAAAGATATTACCATACAAGAAGTCCAGGATATCTATTATGTAGGGTATTGGGTTTCAGCTAAATGTCAGGGCATGCCAGGGAAGCTCTCTATCGCAGTGTTCGACACCACGGTTAATAGCGGTAAGGGTCGATCTATAAAGATCCTGCAACAGGCTATAGGAGCCACTGTAGATGGAATTATAGGTCAGGAGACTCTACAGAAGTTGAAAAGCTTGGATGAGACTGTGGTAGCTAATAAATACTTAGATACTCGGGAAAGTTTTTACCATGCTATTGTAGATCATGATAATAGTCAGAGTGTTTTTCTAAATGGCTGGCTACGTAGAGCTAAATTTTTGAGAGACTATATAAACGGGGATAAGACATTAGAGCAAATTAAAAAAGAGTGGTAGGTAGTTCAGCCTTAGACTACCTAAGCTATAAAGTCGCACTTATTATCTTATAAACACATAGCCGGTATTTTCTCGCTGTAGTTTTGATCTTCTCTCCTCAAAATCAGAATCTGTTAGTATAAGATTAGTTAGTACATTTATAGGGTACGTATCATTAATATGCAAGGGTAATTCCAGCAAATCTATTTTAAAATAGAAGTCTTCTAAATTTAATAAATAGAGATCTGCATCATCAGAATTATGAAAATTAGTTTTAAATAAATTTTTATCACCTCCTATAAATGTAAAATCTAACTTAGCATATAGTCTATCAAAGAATTCTAATTTTGTACACTGACTTCCTGGGGGGCCATCAACAAATAATACTATATACCTGCCAAATACCCGAGAATGACGAGCAAATAGATATTCATGATGATTTTCATTAAAGTTCATTGGAGTACCCCATTTTTAAAGTAATAGTATATATTAAAAATCTCCGGAAGCTACCTGTAGGCAGCATAAATTCATTTTTCTCCAAAATTCAACCACTTGTCTCCTATCGTCAAGTACATACTTCACATTATAGTATGGCTCTATGTCCCCCTCATATATCTCTCGTTTTATACAGGTATCTTTTCTATTATCTCCTGTTTTTCTCATAAGCAGTTTTGAATATGGAAGATCATTCACTTGGAACCAAGTCTCTGTATCCGCCCGTGCGCAATCTTCTCTTCCCGACACAAATATAATCGGATAAGTCTTAGATAATAGCCTTACTAAGCTGCAGATAGGAGCATCAGGGTAATCATCAAGTATCAGAGACATGTCATACGGGCTACGATTAAGATGGTGCGCCACAGTGCCATCGATATCAACTATGATGGCATCTATTTTTTTAGGGTCACTGGTAGGGTAATCCGGAATAATTCTTGGGAAGAAGACATCCTTGGGGGTTATAGGTTTACCAACTATATATTTATTATAAAAATTTCTAATGACATCTTCTGGTACACGTTTTTGTCTTTTCTCATTTCTTGCATAAGCTTCTTTAAGGTCAATACTGAAGAATTTTTCAATTACCCGAACATTACCAACGTTCTTGGCAATCTCACAGATAGCTGTCCAGTTACTCCCCCGAAAGTTTGTATCATCAACAATGACATCAAAGTTTTTTCTAAGTGACCGGTCAATGATTGTGTTTCTAAGATCGGTGATCAGTGTTTCACTTTCCCAATTTTTGCGTTCTCCATCGATCATATATCGTATACTATCACGATTTACACGTTTATATCTCCCGGGGTGCTTCGCTAACTGCTCAAGTGACCAAGTTGTTTTTCCGCTACCTGGTATTCCTAAACAAACCCAGATTGTTCTTATCTCATCTGTATGCATAATTATTTTCCTAATTCTAAACGATATCTTGCAGCTTCTTTAAAGTTTCTATTAATTTGTAAAGGTACCCCTGAGAGATCCCCGAAGAGCATCTTGTAGAACAGATCTAAAGCAAATAACTCTGATTCATTGTTACTCTTGCGATAGCTACCCTGATTTCTATTAGATGTTTTTACATACTCAATGTAATTCTCTACCTTGTCTTTTAGATCTATCCTGTCAGTATAATCATTGAAAACCAGTGCAAGAATTATATCATCTTGCATAAGCTTACCATATAGGATCTCAAATTCATAATCTGTAAAATCAGGTTCCACCAGCACCCCGATTAATTGACATACACAGCACTATCTTACGTGGATCAATCACCATGCTATTATTTTTTTTAAACTATATGCTTGATAATTTTTGAGCAGCACGATCTTTTAATTCTTTAGTGATTACTTCTATAAAGCATCTATTCCAGGGTACCCTATCGTTTATCAGCTCATCCTTATTAGGACAATCTACTAACATAGCAATATCACCAAAAGTACTTAGGCCCTGTGACAGGGCAGTCTCACAAGTACATAGATCGATTGTAACATCATGTAGATCTTTTTCCAGTATCACTGTGTCAATCTCTTTACATGTCACCCTCAATTCCTCTACTGAGCAGGGACGGGGACGAAGTTTATGACATTCATAGGGACTACTAATAGTACATTCATCAAGACATTTACTTCTATTAGGATTCTCGTACATTATATAACTCTTTCATTTTCCGTGCTCTAACCGCCATTTAGCTACCCTGCTTAATCTGCTATTTATGTAAAGAGGTATCTCTTCATATTTACCAAATAAGACATCGTATAATTTAGAAAGAGCCTCAACTTTTACTTCTGCTTGTATATCAGACCAATTTCCTAAGTTACTGAGATATTTATGTACCGTGTCAATTTCATTAGTAATACGATATTTTAGCATTATACTATCATTATAAATTTTACCAAGGATACCGAAAAAGTTAAATAACTCAATATCTCCCATATCCTGATATATATCTATATCATTAATAATATCTAAGATCTCGTGAATCTCACTGTTAGAGTATATGGGGGCATCCTCAAGTATATTAGGAATTACAGGTTGACTCATCCAAAACTTATCAGTTTGTACGTGACCTGCTCTGACATACTTTGCAGTGTGCGTCCTGAACATCTGGTAAGGAATTTTCCCACTACGTCTTACCACATACCCTTCAACGGGATCCGGGCAGGTTAAACAATATTTATCGAATTTTTGCTGAACAAGTCCTTCACATGAGATACCTGAATGAAAAATTGGTACGGTGTGTAATCCTAACATATCACAATAAGCTATTGTGTCTTCCCAGCTCAGAGCTTCATTTTTTTCATCCCAAATAGAAAAGACATAGAAAAAATCTTTTAGATGATGATAGTGAATGGAATGCTTTGCAAATAGATTTTCACCACATATTCTCCAACCTTTTGGTATCTCATGCGCTATTCTACCATGTAGAGCTTTCAGCCATGATCTCGATTCATGGTGCTTTGAATCTATGGAACGAGCATGATTGTAATCTGAATATAAAGTAGAGCATTCCCCATCCATTTTAATCGATGCTATAATGGGCTCTTGAAATAGTGTATGAACATTCTTATGCTGTCTGTCATCATTTTGCAGATTTGGGGAAGTAGGTAAATGGTACGTCCGTGAATACTTTACATATTCTAAATATGATCCTAATACTCCACCATCTTTAAGAGCTTTTTGGACATTGTCATTGAAGAAAAGCTCCCCGCGAAGCCTCGCCCCGCTTGGTAGAATGATATTTCCCCAGTGATCCCATTCCTCTTCAGTATCAAGATGCTCGGGTAATACTATCTCAGTAATACCCGCTTTAGCACGAAGTATCTTACAGGATATTATAGTCTGTTCCGCTTGGAGATGGTGCTCATGGCAAAGGCTTACGCCATTGTCGGTATAGTAACCCCCATCATCAAAGAGACTCCGATCGATGATATGGTGGGAATCAACAGCGGGCAACTTACACATGACACAAGTATTATGGTCTCTTGTGAAAACATGCTGTTTAAACTCCTCACGTATTAATAACTTTCTCATGATGACTGCTCAATTTTTCGAATGAGAATTATCAGGTCTAATATACGACTATATTGATCACTGTCCAAAACTCTAATGATTCCTTTTTTATTCATATTTGTAGCATCTTGCGCAGAGAGTATTACATCATGTGTCTCTATAAAATTCTTTTGCATAGAAAGCCCACGAAGAATTAACTCTTTTTCCTCTATAGATATTTTCATATACTCTTACTAATATCCTTTTATAAATTTAGCGCAATAATAAATTAATTTTATTTTGCAAAGTGAACAAAAAACATCTTATTTATGCAGTTTGTGATATTTTCTTTCGCAGATTTTTCATATCTGTCTCGGAAATATTCCGTCTGATAGATAATATCCTTTTCTAACAGGGACCTTAGAAATTTTACTCTATTCAAATTGTAGATGTCTTCAGATACAAAGTTATACTCTTGACGGATACCCTCTTCATATGCTTGGAAAGTCTGGGTATCTTTTCCTAAGATAGATAGATCAATATCCATCAGTAACTGACCAGAGATGTATACGCTATGTTTTTTATGGGTGGTCAGCATTATATGGTCGTAAACCCACTGTGCATATTGTGGGAGGAACCCTAAAGCCAGTAAATCCATGAATGCCCTCTCAGCGCTACGTTCTTCATTATCCTTATTTTCCGGATCATAAATACAGTCATGGTAGTAAATAGCTATTGCTATTAGGTCCTTGAATTCGTCAATGCCTGGGAGATTTACAGCATCTAACTCGTGGAGGCACACCTCGATATGCCCCCAATTGTGGTATTCCCTTTTTGGGTATTTATACAGGTTAATCAATGCCTTTTCTATGTACTCAATATGTACAATAGGAGCTTTCCCACCCGTAGATCTCATAATGCTTGTAAAGTCTCTCATAACTTGCCCTCGAATGTATTTACGATAGTGCTAAGAAGATCTCCTATCCTATCTCTTGAACCTATCTCAGTACTATTATCAAACTCTATAATACTCCCACAAGATTGCTCCCGTACAAGTTCTTTTATAGCTTCAAGTTTCATATCAGAAGAGAGCTGTGCATCAAGTCTTCTTTTAATTTCTGAGGGACGATACCCTCGTCCTTTTAATCTCTGCACCCGAACATCCTCGGAGCAGTTTACAACTATAAAATTGTTATTTACTAAATTGCAGACACCCTGTTCGACAAATAGGGCGCTACTAATGAGTACAATACCCTTAACCCCAATAAGCTTTTTCCTAATCTGATGAAGAGTGGGTTCTGCCATTATCTCTTCAAATATCGGTTTTAAAGAATAGGTGTTAGTATCCCCGAATAAGCATCGTAAAAGAGCGGGTATATCTATCTTTTCATCAATTAATAAGTCTTTTCCTATTCTTTCGGCTACTTGATGCCTAATTTTTTTGTGTACAGATTCCTCAGAGTCACTGAGGATATATCTCCCTATTTTATCCATATCTATGCACTCCATAGTATATAGCTCTTTTTTTAATTTAAATCCGCTGAACCCAACTCTCTGATGGTATATATCCATAAGATTACTCTCAACGAAAGATTTACCACAACCTATTCCCCCTGTCAATCCTATTCGATATTGTCCCGAGATCTTTAACTCCAATGCTTCCTTAATAACTAACGGAACATAATCCTTAACATTATTAGCCTGGTATTCCTCAAGCTCTTTAACAGCGCTTGAACTAATATGGGATAGATTACTATCTGCTATCATGATAAAAGTTTCTAACCCCATATTAAGACCATGGTTTATATCTGATAGAAGTTTCTCAAAGTCAAAATCTGCGGCATTCCTTGCTCCTCGTACAATATTAAATATCTGATTCTCGTAGGCAAAATCTGACAATAGACCACTATAGGATTTAACAGTGATACGGTCACCATAGGGTACCAGAACTTTTCTGGTAAGATTCTCACGTTCCTCAAGAGTGAACGTATATTTTTTCTTAGGGTTGATACCTATAGCAACTATGACATGGTCAAATGTTTTAAGTGCCCGATCGACAATATTTATATGCCCATTTGTTAATGGGTCTGCGGATAAAGCATAAATTACTGAACTCATAATATCACCTCTTCAAATTATTTGTTGTACCATTCAAAAGTTTTTGCAAGTATATAATCACCATTTGAAAGCTCAATTGTTACATTGACAATATTATTAGAGCCGTCGCAGGGAAGAATACCTGTATTATAACCATGACCAAGAAAACTTGTTAAAATAGAATTTGAACTATTATGTATATCTAATACAACAAATCTTGCATGCCATTCAAGATCGAACATCCAATCAAAACTTTTATGAGAGAATTCTTCTTGGCGATAAGGTTGAGGATTATCAGTAAGAATTCCAGTGGGAACAATTCCATAAAAAGAATTTCCTTTTTTAAAAGGACAGGTATATTCTGATTCAAGCAGTTTTTGAGGATTAATATTCATTCGTTTCAGGACAGCAAAAGGATCACAACTTGGAGGGATCATAAGGGGTAAAACTTGCTTTATCGATTCTATATCAACATAGCTTGCAATTAAATTGTGCCTATCATATGAAAATATGCCTATATCAGGATTGAATTTAACACTCTGCTCCTTTATTACTATAGCCACCATTAAAGTACTCCTATGCTTATTTATATTTTATATGTGATATAATAGCAATATACTTTTTTAGAACAAGAATATAAAGTATTAAAATAAAAAAAGGATCAGTTACCTGATCCTTTTTTTATGCTATACCCATTATTTCTTGAAAGGCTCTGTGTGCCTGATTATCCGGGTTAAACTGAAACCGGAGCACAACCATATCCCCTTTATTCCTTTTAGGGATTGTAGGCTTCCTAATGAGCTCTAATCCAGCTTCCTTAGGCGTTCTTCCCCGTTTCAAAACGACATTATGCCAGTTACAAGCAGTAACAGCATTGCTAAAATCCTTATCCGTACCACCCTTACACTTTGGGTTTACGTGGTCGAGAGTAATCTCATCTTTAGAGCATCTATGTACAAATCTCTTCCCGTTACCGTCAAAGTGAAAATACTGGCAATTGTAGTCATCACGCTGGAAGACAGCTTCTTTGGAAAATTTAACTTCAGAGTTTTTAATTTTGACCCCGCTGAAATCAAGCAAACGGATAATGAGTGGGGCAGGCATTTTAAATGTCGCACCTTCTCTCGATATCCCGGATCTAATATGTCTGCTTTCATCCGCTTTAATTACTTCCACTTTTCCATTAGTGACTAATCTCATAGCATCCCTCAGGGTTCTTTCCCCCCAGAATGCCCAGTGCTTTGTTAATACGATAACGTTTGACATAGGGGCTCCTCCTAAAAAGCCTAACTTCATTGAAATAAGTGATACAGCCAGCCAGTAAATCCGGATCTGTACATAAGACACCTCTTGATAAAATTTATTATTTGAATTTGTTATACCCTTTTTTAAACACTTCTATTATTGCTGAAAAACTCATAGAGACAGAATCTACCTCTTTTGGTCATATTATATTTTTCTGTAATCAAACCTAATTCTTTCAATATACATCTTGAGGTATGCCCTTGGTAATACCCGCTTGCACATTTTAGCAAGCCATACTTTACAACATCTATTTTAGCCATAGTTCCGAAATTGGAGTTACCCCAAACAGAAGTTATCTCTTCTTCAGTCACCATCACCTGAGTTTTTTTTACCATTGTCGGTATTCCCTCGTAACATAACAGCACAAGATATCTTATTTAAAGTAACAATAGGCATGTATACTATATCTACTTCTATCTTATGATCGTCCGGAACAACTTCTACAGTTAATCCCTTAATATCAGGATTACTTTTAAATTGTTCTCTGAAAAAAGAAGCCAAAGTATATAGCTCGCTATACCCCGCCATAGTACCTCTTGAAATTTATTGCCATTCCCTCAGAGCGTTTTATTTTTGCTTCCACATTAGATAGGCTAAGTACTTCTTTAGTCCTAAGGGTAATATCCGGATTATTATAATCTTCTACCCAGGTATCTGTGGGTGGGAGACTAATAAGTCTTTTGAGCTCATCCTCTGCTATAGTATTTTCAAGGATGTCTAAAAATATATTCTCACACTTCTTTAACGATTTTCTAACTTCCTCACTACCCTCAGTTGCTATCATATGTCCCTTGCCACCAGTCTCTTTATAAAATCCTCTCCAAGATAATTCACGGGCTTCTACAAAGCTTACTCTGCTGTTTGGAAAGTGCGATGCCATAGCATTGTCAGTATTATCAAGATTATCTATGCTCAAAGTTATTACCCCTATATAAAGTGTACTTATCGGAAGAGGAGAGAATAAAACTCCAGAACTATTGAATTATCACTATTCTACTCTCTGATCTTGGGGTAATTGTGTATTCCTACTGTCAGCACCAGACTCCTTACACTTACTGCAGACTCCAACTCTTTTTGTTTTGTCGGGAGATGGGCATCTGCACTGAGATATAACAGTCCCGCAAAACTTACACGTTTCGATAAAATGACTCATAGCTCTATTTCCTCTTTTAATGAAAACTTACAATAGTTACACCCACCGATTCCGGATTCATTATAAACACAAGTTATTACAGCACTCCTACCATATCGTAATTTTATGCTACGGTTCCAATTTTCAGAAAATCTTGAACCTACTGTAGGACCTGCTTGATACTTATCACAGGCACCATGCCATTGTGATATCAGGTCATTGACTGAGTTTCTAAAGGCAGATAGAGGGAGATTCCGATCAGTGCTATCAACACCCTTCTGTAATAATACTGAGCAGGGACACCCCGTATAGACCCCAAATGCTTTACTTCTCTTAGATTCCTCAAATGCGATCATTTATTACCCCATCTTATATAGATATATCGGTAAGTAGAGGACTCGAACCCCTAAACCATTTCTGGTGTTTTATTTCGAATAAAATGCCTTACCATTAGGCTAACTTACCAAAAATTAACGGAGGATGAGGGGCTCGAACCCCCGAGGGATTTCTCCCGATGCTTTTCAAGAGCATTGACTTACCATTAGCCTAATCCTCCAAAATTTACAAATTTTATTTAAACTTTTTTAAAGACTCTGAAATTAACAGATCAAAATTAATAATCACTTCTTGTAAGACTTCTATCTTACCCTTTAATATATCTTCTTATTTCCCTCCGTCAGGACTTGGTCCTGAATAGGAATAAATATTCTCCAGCTCATCTTTGTATAGAGTATACTTTTTTCTAAATCCTTCTATTAAAGTTTCCAGTGTAGAAAGAGATACGCTTGCTATATCTTTATATCTTAAATCTCTTTCTTTTAAAAAAACTTCAAGATTATGCTGCTCCAAGTAAGAGCCTGGATGTACTCTTTTAAAGTCTCTATTTTTTTCTACGCTATCCAAGAATTATTCCTTTTTACCAAAAGTTTTTCTTGTGACAGCTACTACTAAAATACTACCACCTACAACGAGAATAGCCAGACCCATTACCATAGCTTTAATTATCCAAGATCCTTTGATATGGATAATACTTCCCATTTTTTCTCCAAAGGATTTTATAGAATCCATGATAGCATCGAATTTTATGTTATCTTTAGTTGTAAACATACAATAGCCTTTTCTTAAATGTAATTTTTATGCTGTTAACTTGGGTACAAGGAATAATAGACTGTCATCTATTAATTCCTCAGAAATTCTTTTAAGAACTCCATGGTAAATGAGTAAATCAGAACTGATAGCCCGTGCCTCTTCTCTAGCACTATTTAAGTCGTCAAAAGGCCCACGATAAAAATTATCCCTAATTTTCACAAAAAAACCCTGTTGTTCATTACACATGCTTTTCTCCTACTTATCCGAAAAACACCTGAAGTCAATATATTTAACTAATTCTATTTCAGGAATATCTCCTGTAAAATAATATCCCACTACTTGAATGCCATGAGGGAATTGTTTTTAATATATAAATTTAACCTTAACATGACTTCATCTTTGTACTTAGTCCCAAAATAATCACCTACAGCAGTCTCTATCCTATTTAAAGATGTTTTAGTACTCCAGCCATTCCTAAGAGACTCATCATAGTAATCTAACCAGTCAACAACCATATTCTCTTTATCCAGCATCTGGATAGCATATTCTAAAGGTAGTCCAGTTAAAGAGGAGGTGATAATAAAAATCCCCCTTACTACTAACTTCTTTTCATCTGTTTCACCGGAGATACTTGCATATCCCCGGTATTTGCTTTTAGCATGGTTTTTTCCATTTCTTGCTGGTTTAGTTTTTTTAGTTCTTCATTTGTACTATAACTGTTATCGATAGTCATTGAAAAAACTTCTTTCATACCTCTACCCATAGAATCCCATACCTTTTGAATACCTACAGACAAAGAGATAAGTTCATGGGTAGTATAATCTGCACCCTCAGGATCTATTATTATTCTCATTTTATACCTTGTACGTTGTTAATTATCGCTACCATCCTAAAAATTTCCGTGTCTAATTCTTGCTGTGCAATTCTAAGCCATTCTTCTTTAGATTCTGGAATCTCCGCACCATTTAGCATGGAATGCCTCGCCCAAGCTTTTAATGAGGGATCAGTTATCCTATCAACCTCTGCTTGATTTATTTTTCGCATGATACATCTTCAAAACTAAATGTGCACTTACTTTGTAACATCCTAAGCTGTTTCATCCTGTCTGAGCTAATAATTTCAATTGGAGCACATAACGATAGATTAAACGACTTTATATCATACATCAAAGTTTTCATGTATCCCTTTAATTGATCCAGCAACTTTTCATCGGGCATGTACCCGAGATAATTTAGCTTACTCAGGGGTTTTACCGTTCCATGTGGTTCACCAGTATCCCAGTGGTATTCAATATCAATAAAGTTGCATTGGAATTTATGTCGACTTATTCGGAAACCTCGTTCTTTTTTTACATATACCCCAAGGTTAGCATTTCGGGCATCTATGATATAAAGATGCCCATCCTTGCATTTACTCATCGGGATAAAGGTTCCCCTGTCCGTACCTAATCTCTTGAATGGAAAGTTCATTATTAAATTTCCTTGCATTTCCACACATAACACACGAACACTTTTTCGTTGTGTTCCTGAACTTACGAGACCAGATACTTAGGAACTCTTTAGTTATTGAAGAGCTCCTATAGGATAAAAAGAACATTACACGATTTTTTGACTTGGCTACACCGACCTCAAACCGTTCCAGCTTATTTTTAGGATGTGACATAAGACTTTCTCCCTTCTGTTAAGAAGTCCTAGCGCGTGGAGTCTGTCATATTCATATCCTTTCTGGTATGCTTTTTAAAACGATCTATACAGCATAGGACGCCTGTAGCAAGACCACCTATATAGCACAGTAACAATAAAAACGATATCTGAGTATTAGTCATAGAAGCTGCCTATATGATAAATTCTATTCAGTTGTAGAAAATTTCTCAATTTTACCATTATCATCGATATAAGCACAAAGATAACCATATCCCTTGCTATTCAAAGGGAATATACCGTTCAGTATCCCTAAGAAAGATACTGTATACTTTTGTGGATCATCCCCATTAACCTGTATAGTAGGATGATTGAGAATCTCATTGTTGCAGGGGACTCTAAAGCTAAAAAGTTTTTGAGCTGCCTCATTATCAAGTTTGATAACTTCATTGAGCAAATCAACTATCTTGTCAATCGAAACATCTTTTGCGCTACTCATTATAATCCCTCATATTTCAAGCGAATATTAATACACTCTTATCATAGATCTCCAAGAACAATGTCCAATAATCGTATAGCTAATTCCGTATCAACAAGATCTGGAGCTAATACTTTCCGGATTTCCTTTAAGAGTAAAAGTTTTTCAGGGCTTATTAGACACTGCTCTTCTGTTATACTATTTACCTTCTCAAAGCATACCTGTAACAAATCAGATAACGTATCAACTTTACCTGTAAGTTGTGCTACTTCAGTAGCCATTTTATCAAGTGTCATTTTCTATACCCTATATTGTTATTTAAAGTTAAAAAATTAGGAATGCCCGGATATTAGTCTTCTACCTGGCTCATGCGCCCCCGAAAGAGCTATCATGGGACGGTTCATCCCCACGCGTGTGGGTAACACTTTTATCATCAGGTTGAGTCGCATTCGAGCATCCCCCATTATAAATATACACATTTCATAACATCCTTAGATGGAAAGCGCAAACCATCTTCTCCATCAATATCAGTAAAGAATCCAAAGATAGGAACTCCAGCACAATCAAATCTGACTATTACAGTCATATCTGATATCAGTCTTTTTTGAGCCTCAGATATCTCTTGCTCTTCCTTAAACTTCGCCATATACGAATAATATTCTTCAAACTTTTTATGCTTAATAGCCCAGGCTATTAGGTGTGAGCACGCAAATAGATCAGGTCTTGTTCGACTTTTAATATCCTCGGGAGTCACTGAACTCCTAAGGTGTTCGTATATTTTTGTGTTCGGAACATCCGAGGGCTGGGACATAATGTATTCGTAATTCATAATACTCCTATCTATGTGACATATACTCATGAAAAGATTTGAACTTTTATGAGGTTGCCCTCACTAATTTTTGAGACTAGCGTGTCTACCGGTTCCACCACATGAGCGTAACTTATTCAGCTTCTATAGGTTTTGGCGTTAATTTAAGATCGTCCTCAGTTAGCTTATATAGCGTGGTCTCTACAACTTCACGTACTCGACCGTGACCCCCGCATTCGAAACAAACTTCATCCCATACCCAATCATACTTATGATGGTGATCATATCGCTCAGATCGTACTTTTTTACCAGAACCCTTACAAGGATCACATATGATAATAGTTTCTACAGAAGACATATTCTTTTTTATCCTGCCATTTTTATTAATGGTATAGTTTGAATATCCAACGTGGTGCTATCTATACATCCAATATACTAATCCACCAATGTTTTTTAACCTAAAAAATATAAATGCCTCAGAGAAGATTTGAACTTCCACAGGATTTCTCCTACCAGTTTCTAAGACTAGTGTGTCTACCGATTCCACCACTGAGGCTTATAATATATTGTAAATATAATAAAATTAAAGTATTAAGTGCTTTTTGAGTTATATTATAGAATATGGAAAATGAAAAAACTCTAAAACTGATCCATGAGATCAATGACCTCTTATGTGCCTGTAGCGGATTTTCTGAAAGATTATTAGATATTGAGGATCGTGATTATCAAAGAAAAATACTTAAGACAAATTCTATGGCAATCACAAATATAGGAATCTTGTTAGATAATGCTCGTGTAGAAATACTGAAAGAGATAAAGATTAGTCCTACTATGTAGATTCTATTTCAAATGTCTCAATAATCGATACTATCTTTTCCACCGCTTTTTTCTCATCTTTTCCCGATGCACATACTGTAACTATTTTACCACAAGATAGAGACATTGTTAGTAATGAAAGAATGCTTTGGGCGTCAGCCTGCTGATTATCCTCATTATCAATAATAGTTATAGAGGTATTAGGAAATTCATTAATCGCCACTGTAGCTATAGCTGCAGAGGGTCTGGCATGTATGCCATACTTACTTTTTATTCGAGCATCTTTTTTAAACATAATTATAATATAAAAACCTGATTATACCTTGTCGAGACATTGTTTATATTTCTTACATAATAGCTCTATATTAGCTACATCTGATAAATTAAAGTCAATCGAAAATACCCCCGCCAGCAGCAAAGCCTCAGGAAGTTCTTCCAGCATGAGCACAGCACCATATTCATTACATGTATGAAGAATCACTTTTCCAGGCATTTTTTCTGGATGGTTCTTCAACCATTGTGCTACCTCATAACCGGTGCCCGGGCCTGAAGGTACATATATTTGTCCATCAAGATCGTGGTCTAAGAAAATTATTTCAAAGGGTTCATTATCCTCGATCATCTTTATACAGTCGGAGACGTGCTCTACACACGTTACTACTGCCCCAATAAGCTTTCTCCGGAATGTAGATAATCGATTACGATCATCATCTAATATCAGAATTCTCAAAATATTCTCCTAAAAATGAAATCAAGGTATTTGTTTTACCAATAGAACTCTTCTTGCAAAACTTTCTCTACTCAAGGTATCCATCACCATCCCACTAAAACTTTCTGCTAATAACTTGGAGGTATATTCTGAAGCAATTTTCTTTGGTAGTCTCTTTATGTAAAATAGTGGCTTATTTAGGAACTTATTACGTATTCTTTTCTTCTTTATATTGAGTCTAACGTAGGGTAGCAAATCCTCAGCTGTAGGAATAGCCTTAAGTACCCAGTCTTTTTTCTGCTTATCAATAGCATCAAGAAAAGATTCTTTTCTTATTAGCATTGTGACCACACAGCAGTTTCCTTACCCGTCTTATCCTCTACATGGCACCCAATGCTATACTTAGGAATTAGTCCACTTTCAATACACGCAAGATGCTCAGAACATAGCTTTAGATTTTTGGTAAGAGTTCCAAGGGAAGTATTACCTCTTACAGTGACTTCCTTAATAGGGTGCTTTTTACAGCCAAGAATATCACACATGTCTTTATTTTCCCTTTAGAAATGGAGCCAATGGAGGGATTCGAACCCCCGATTGTGTTACCACTCCGGATTACAAATCCGGTGCATTAAACCGCTATGCAACATTGGCGTTATATCCTAAACATGCTATTTTTGTATAATATAGCATTGAGAGATACAAGTAACTCCTGTAACAGCACATAGTTTACCAAAGAGTGAAGAATGAGCTTCACACGGTGTTAATTTATTAGTATCCTGAAATTTATAGAGTAAGTCTAACTCTTGCTTTATCCTGTTCCATGAACCACAATTTCTAAGGGGATAATCCTTATTTACTTTCGACTCAATATGCTCTATGTCTCCTGGCTCAAGCATATTAATGTCCTTTATATAATCCTGTGTTAGATAAAAAGTTTTCTTTCCAGTTCCATTCATCCAGGAAGTATTTGTCAAAATCCTGTGTGGATATTTCTACTTCATCCCTGATTTCATATTCGATCATCTTGATAGCTTTTTCATACTCTTTTTCATAAGAGACCGGTCGTGGTAGATACACTTCTATTTTCAAAGTCCTGGCTTTATCGGAATTCAAATCTTTAAGTAACTCAGTAAGCTTAGTTTTTGCTTTAGAAACCCAGCCTACTATTGCTTCTTCAAATTCTATACAGTGCTTAGCTTTGTTCTCCCTTAAAATTTCTAAAACAGTCTCTTTACGAATTTTTATTTTTTCCACCTGATACCCCTTTATTATCTATTATATAAGTTATAGAAAAACTTCTGCAGTGTATCATCAAAAAGTATACTTCCATTTTGGATGCCTTCATTGATCTGATGTCTATCCCGTGAGAATTCCCGCAGATACTCTTCAAAGTTATTATCCTGAATATACCGCAGAGCTCTCTTCCAGTGAAAGAACATTTCAGCAGGAATCCCGGGAGTACCGAGTACTGAAGCAGTACCTTCGACCATTTTAGCTTTATATCGTTCTACAGTACGTACTGGATAGTGAAAAATTGAGATATTACCTGCTCCGACAGATAACCCAAGATTATCCTTAAGTATTTCAGAGTTAGCGTCATGGTTCCCAACTTCAACAACAATATCTGAAACAGCCCTATGACAGCACTTTGTCCATCTCCTGAATGTCTCCCGGAAGAGCATCGCTTCATAAAATTTTGCAAGATCATAAGGAAGATAAAAGAAATCAAATCTACTTACATGAAGTTTGTACACATTAGGATCGACAGCTTCAAAGAAATCCTTAAGGTTGCCCTTAGGGGGTACCCAGAGCTCATCTGCATCATTATTGATTACCCAGTCAGCCCCATGCTCTACGCAAGCTCTACGAGCCATATCTGTGACCCAGGCAGCTTGGTGATGTTCTTCTGATTGCTCAACTCTGACTTCAGCTACTCCCTTTTCTACATATTCATTTATAATCTCAAGAGTATTGTCTCGGGAGTGGTGATCGGTGATCAGGAAGTAGTCAACACCGTTCTTCAAATGATATTCAAGATTTTCTCTTATGATATCATCTTCATTTCGAACTAAAAGAGTCATTACTATTTTCATAACTATCCTACATAGATAAAAAAGATTTAATTAACTATACTTAAAAATGCCCAAGACTGGACTTGAACCAGCACGAGTTTTCACTCACTACCCCCTCGAAGTAGCGGGTCTACCATTTCCCCACTTGGGCTTTTTTAAGTAATATAATAGTAACTATTGCTGTATGAGGGTAGCAAAGCAAGGGGTTCCATCTCCCACCCAAGATCCTATTACATTGAAATCAAAATACTCCTGAGCTTCTTCAAAAGACATGCCATCTCTTTCCATGAATATCCCAAAGCATTTTTCTTTATCGAGGAGGATCAGAGTGGGCATACCAAATCTTTCCACTGTACCGATGATGGCATCTTTAAGATCTGTAGGATACAAGGCTTCACTATTAGTACATGAGACTTCTTCTAAAAAATCATCGATTGAACTCACGCTCGTACCTCTTTACTATTATTTATAAAAAAGGGTGAATGACGAGTCTCGAACTCGCAACCTCTGGAACCACAATCCAGTGCTCTAGCCAATTGAGCTACACCCACCGTAACTTTTAACTACCCGGAAACCATTCTCCACATTTTTTACAGATATCATTATCAGAATCGAATAACTCTATCTTACGGCTACCACATTCTGGACAAGTCTTAGTTTTATGGGGGTTATTATTCTGCACCACCATAAGTTCTTTTTTCTTTTTTGACAACTGCTTCATTGCATACTCTCTTTTCAGCGCTTCAGATTTGCTGTTGGCAGGTTCCATGTAAACTACATGAACTGGACGTCTTGCCCTCGTATACCGGGCACCCCTACCCTCATTATGGGTTGCTACTCTTCTGTTTATATCAGTGGTTATACCACAGTAAAGTGAACCATCTGAACACCGTAAGAGATATACTACCCACATCTTAATTTTTGTCTCCTATATATTCTTCTTCATAGGGAGGTTTTGTATTTAAGTACCTAAGAAACAATTCTTTACTCTCTTTTGTTGAGAGTGAAAAATCTTTAGCTAATTCACTATCGTTAATGGAGTTTTTAAGATCGGTTAATCTTATTTCCCATTTTCTACCTGATTTACATTTAAACCCAAAAACTCTACGGAGAGGATCATCTGCCTGATCAACGTTGTAACCCCAGTTGCGGATACTTTTTATTAGCTTATCAAAATCTTTAAAGATAAAACAGCCCTCGAAAAGAATCTCACCTAATACCCAGTTTTCTGGTAGCTTAAGTTTTTTACTTAAAACTCTTTTATAGTCTTTATCATTAATAATGCATGTCGCTGCGGGAACTCTTTTATCATCAGCAGAAAAATAAAAAGGTGATAGCTCTTCATCTTTTTCCATAGCTGGCGTGCTTCGATCTACAATTAAAAAACCGGTATAATCTTTATTGTCTGATATCACAAAGGTCCGTATCAGGGATATAAGGGTGTCCCCTTCTGCCATTTCGTAGGCTTGATTTTTTAAATCTGATAGCATCGTTGAGCCCTTTATTTGTTATCTATTTGAATTTAGTGCGGACGAAGAGATTTGAACTCTTAATGAGATTGCTCTCGACAGGTTTTAAACCTGCTGTGTCTCCCAATTCCACCACGACCGCATAATTTTTATACTACCAATATAATAAGGAGACAATCTTTTTTAAAGTAAGTTTTTTAATAATCTCCTAATCCTCTAAGTATTCTATATAAACATCATTTGAAGGATTCTAACTATGTGGATTTATCTAAGTAAGCTACACCCGCTCCTACCATACTCTCTTATCATAATAGTAGTCATAGCTATAGTAATTATAGCGCTGAAGGGTAGACTTATGATAAAGTGGGGTAAAACTGCCATTGGGATAGGTACTTCAAGTGATTCAGAAGACAATAAACCAAATAGCGGGTCGACTGGGAGCATCCCCGTTCCGCCTCCGCCATGCACGGTTATTATTGAAAAGAAGAGATCATGCTCAGATTGCTTACGTATTATAGATAATGAGAAAGATAAGTATAACTTTAATGAAAAGTTAAGAGAAGACAAGATCTTAAACTATCGAATGAACTACACAGAAGAAAAACTTTCGGAGATGGAAAATGATATTACGAATCTTTTCGAAAAAAGAATAGACAAAAGTGAGGGTGAGGAAGAGTCCTATTTGACAGTAGAATCAAAAATGTTTTATGGACTGTTTAAGGATGTTTTATCCAAGGTTAAAAAAGAAATCCGGAGATCGTGTAAAGAGAATGGTTTTTGTGAGCTATCTGGTTTAGAATTTTCTACCTTTGTAAACGACAAATCTAAGGTAGTATTATCAATACTCACAAGAGAGTTAAAGAATATTTACCCAGCCTATGGGACTCTTGTTCCTATAGAAGCTATAATATCTGATATAGAATCTAAGGCAGATGTTATACACGGATACATTGATGACATCTTTGTATATGCTACACAGGTGATAAAAGATTATGAGAAAGAAAAGAAAGAAATGGAAGATAAATACCAGGCGTGGGCATCTGATTTTGTAAAGTGAAAAATTGGTGGACCGTACAGGGATCGAACCTGTCAAAATCTCCTTGCAAAAGAGACCCGCCCCCATTGGCTGTTACGGCCCATAAAAATAATTTTTAACAGATCTGAGAGGCATCGAACCTCTAACCTGCGGTTTTGGAGACCGCTGCTCCAGCCAATTGAGCTACAGATCTATAGTAATTAAGTGGACCGTGATGGATTTGAACCACCGAAACCCGAAGGTATCTGATCTACAGTCAGACGCAATTGCCACTCTGCCAACGATCCAAAATTAACATATGCATATGAGTAAGGGCATAGAAACCACAGTTATTAGGTTATAGAATATTTTTTTGCCCAGTATCCACGTCTATCCCCTAAAAAGATGTTATAGCTGTTACACCATTTTTTAATAGTCTTACTTGAGACTTTATAGCGTGCAGCAATTTTTAACATAGGGATGCTTTCAACTAATATCATTAAATTTTCTTTATTGGGTCTTTCTACTTTTCGTCTTAACTCCCTTGCACAATCTCTACAGTACCTATCGCCCCAAATGGCGGAATTGCATATATTACATGATTTACTTGGTTTTTTCTTGTATGTGATAGCTCTAATATTTCTTTCTTTTCTATAGCACAGGAGACATAAACCAGACTTATTTGTCTGGCTTATCTTTTTATCACATATTTTACAAACTCTATCAGACTTTTTGTTTTTAATATTTTTTCCGCAATTTGTAGGTAACTGACTATTACAATTGGGGCATATAAATCGTAGGTTATCTAATCTATGGTCATTATGCTCACCATTAATATGGTCTAATATCATTTTTATTGGTTCTTTATTCCAGATATCTTTTAACCCACACTTACTACACTTATTCTCCATTATGCTATTTGCTATTAGTTTCATTTTTAAGTTACTAATATTAGAATATGTAGAGTTTTTAACTAATATTTCTTTTAGAGTTATCTTACGTGATGTACCTTTTAGCTTTCTTGAGAAATGACTTATATTCGAGTTATACATACAGATATATTTTTTAAGTGTCCTAAAATTACCACAAAAAGGTTTTAAACCTAAATATCTTAGTACACCAGAATAGGTCTTAGATACCTTTATAGCGGCTACCACGTTATCCTTTTCCCACCTACCTTTTTTCATATCTTAATCAATTGTCCAATAAAGGTTTATAAAATAAGTAACCCATAGTAGCATAGAAAATATGGTGAGTATTACTCCTCTAAGAATATCTTGAAACTTTCTTTCCATAATCGTCAGGCATATAAGGGTAATGAGGCTAATAGGTACCATAACTAATAGTGACCCACCAAAAAAGATAATCATTTGACCTAAGAACTCACCATGCCAGGGTCCATGATTACTCCCCCACAGATTGGGATTCAGAGTATCTTTAAGCCTAAGTACTCCATAGAAGCTCATTGGAATAGAAAATAGAAGAAGCTCTATTAAAAGAAGTATGCCATATATTTTTCTGCCAATAATTTTCTTAAGCATAAGATATCCTCCTAAAGGGTCAAGTAAGAGTATCTGATCAAGTAAGTATTTTAGATATTTAGGGAAGGGTCGTGAGATAAATAATTTAGAAAATCATATAAATGGTACTGCCTACCGAAGTCTTAAGAGCTGTTTTTTGTTTTGACAGCTTAATATGCTATTGCCTTTACCAATTTGGCTACGCCGCCATTAGTATGACTGCTGAGAATCATATTAATGGCGGCGATAGGACTCGAACCTATAAAAAATGTAAGCTCCAAATGTGATGGTAAGCAGTACGATTTATATGAAAAAGAACAAAGTTATGTGAAGAGTAGGACCTACCGGAGTAACAAAAGCTGATTTGTTTGATAGTCCCAAAAACTATTGCCTGTACCATTCGGCTATACTCCCGCTTTTGACGAGTGTACTTGGATTCGAACCAAGAGAAAATGTAAGCTTTAATAGAATGGTAAGCCCTACTTTTCACATACCACTAAATATATATCTATGGGATATAGGACGTCAAATTAAAAATTAAAAAAGACGGAGGAGGGATTCGAACCCCCGAATAACTTTTTTGCAGAAAGTCGTGTTTAGCCACTTCACCACTCCGTCATAAAAATTAGAAAGCTATTGACCTAAGACCTCTTGCCTTGGCGTAAACTCGCCTGCCACAGCTCATCTGACCATATTATAATCAGTGTTCGTCCAATAGGACTGGGGGTTCAGCCAGTACCGGCTCATTTCCGGCTTTTTAGTAGCTTTCTAAAAAGCGAGGACGTGGGTTAATACGCCCCCGCTATATAAAGAGGTAAAAATTACAAATAAAAATGTGCTTTGTTTTTAATACCGACAATGTCAAAGAGCAAAAAAAAGGCTCCACTCGTTTCCGGGTGGGGCCTTGAAATTTTCTTATTTTAAGATAAACTTTTAAGTTTCCACCCTCTTATCATATACACTTAGATATGAATGTAACAGTGCCCATGCGCCTGATGTGGCATTGGCTGTGGTACACAAGGATGTTAATGTAATAAAGTTTTTCATAGTGATTAAAATATACTGCTATTGAAAAAGAAAGTCAACCCTTATTTATTAAAAAAGTTTTGATTAAAAGTTTTGATTAAAAGTTCCTTCTGCATATCATCCATTCTAAGGATAGACTCACAGGAATTAATAGCATCTTTTTTATTGTCTGATGTACAGCAAAAAATTATTTCCATGGGAAGACTTCTATTCAATACAAGCCCCCCAGAATTTATCAGCTCAATATCTTCATTAAGATCTTTTGTCCAGTTAATAAATATACTGTCATCTGCAAACTGACCAATATACGTATAAAAAGTACCAGTCTCCTCTATGAACTTCTCTTCCCCCCAAGTTATTAGAAATGGAGGTATAAATCCTCTAATACCCCCCAAAGGGCTCTGTAACAGGTGATAAGAAGAAGTTGGTGAGGAAGGTGTGGGTAACTCTTGCATCAATTTAGGTAGCGCCTCAACTTCAAGTGGTAGGGATAATGACTCAACCTCTTTAGGTTTATCAATCTGTAACAATGGAGGTACTATTTCTTCTTTAACTTCTTCTACCGGAGACGCCTGGGGCAATATCTCTTCTTTAACTTCTTCTACCAGGGTGAGTGGTAGAGATTCTTCATCCTCGTTGATCTCTCCTTCTACGGGAAATAACGCGAGTAATTCCTCATCTATAGTTTCTTCTGAGAGTAATGGTTTAGACTCTTCTTTAGAAACTTCTAATTCAAATATAGATAAATCAATCTTTTCTATTTCTTTAAATAGGGGGGGTATCTGCTGACATATCTCTTTAACTTTTTCTCGTGTAAGAGTCATCTTACTCTTAGTTTTCTTCGGGGAACCTGCCATGGCTTCTTTTGGGATTCTTATTCTTTTTGGTAGGTTATCCTCTTCAGGAGTAACGGAATCAAAGCCTAAAACAGGAGCTTTAGCAGTGCTCATGTTACTATAGAATACTTCTTTAATAACTTCTTTTTCTACCACCTCTTTATTATCAATTAAACTTTCTTTAGATAGTCTTAGCTGATTTACACAGGTTATGCAATAGTTATTTGCATTTTTATCCCCAATAGCCAAGTACTTATAATTTTTTTCAGATTCTTTAAAGGGGCCTGCTCCGCACATACAGCAGTATGCAAATTTCTTGAGATTACCCTCAGTATCCTGGTAAAAATAACTTCTTGGAGGCAAGATGTTCTCCTATTTTATATTATATGTTAATTAAAAAATGTATCATTTTAACTTTTAACTTTTTGTCAGAGATATCTATTCTATTATACGTTGAGTAATGGTTTAAGAATCTTGATATTTCCTCTCGCCAAGATAATAGGGATTTATCATGCAATTGCAGATACTTGCTCATCCTACTTAGGACGTTTCTGTCCCATTTAAAGTGGTGTATCTGGATACCTGCTGAGTACTTATTTAATTTAGACTTGTATGGTAAAGTCTTATGTGTGGTACTATCTAAAAATATATGATGACCACCCCCAACAATTAAATTTCCCTTTGCTAAGACAATTTTTTTATCCCAGGCTTTTAAGAGCTTATTAGTTATTAGCCCACTTAGGGGAAATTGATCCTCAAGAGGGATATCTGCATCTAACTCTATTAATTTCCCTGTAAGTGAGACTCGATCGATAAGCTTTCCTTCGAGGAAATCTATTCTATTTTTTTCACAATCATTTATATGACTCAGTAGTCCTTTCGGATAAAACTGAAACTCGTCCAGATCAGCATATACTACCCAGACATTCTCAGAACAATATGTTAAAACAACACTTCGCTCATGAAATTGTTTCAGTTGTTCTGAAAAAGGCTCTGTCCAGGATTTTACAGGATTTATTCCATGGTCATGTAAAATATCAAGTGGGGCAGTATCTGGTGTGTTTAGTATAATAAGAAAATTTGTTATCCCAAGATTTTTATAATATCTCAGAAATTTAGGAAGAAGTCGATAGTCAGGACCAATAGTCACTATTAGAAATATATTCTCCATAACCCAAATCTTAATATAGATGTATTTGTATCTTATCTATATAATGATAATGATATTAGTTAATTATTACTAATAGGGAGATATCGGTAGATATGCCACTATACTTATAGATATAATATACCGTTATTTACGTCTTTTTTTATTAAAGAAAGCTTGTTGCTTTTTTACCTCAGAATAAGAGTTAGGACTTTTCTTAGGGTAGAAAGTAGTATCCACAATATCAGGTATATACGTTAGTTTAATATCTTGTAAATGCCTTAAGTCATTATGACCATATATCTTATCAAATGCCCCCCTTAAAACTTCTATTTCCCGTAATGACAACCCCCCCGTACTTCCTACCTTTTCATCTGTGCTAACACCATTAAAGCCCCCACAATCGATCATACACGCAGAAGCTAAATGACCTCTTAATTCCTCATGGAGATGCCCGGACCCAACTAATACATAAGTTGGTTTGTCTTCAACAATCTCTGAGCATAGTGGTCTCCCTATCTTTGAATAGTAAGACTTCAGCTCTTTAATAATTTCTATGTCAGTAATCTCAAAAAAGTCATCAAATACAATTTTATATTTTTTTTGACCAATCTCAGAAAAGCATTTCAACATTATGTCCATATCAGTCTGAGTAAGAACAGGGGATACATCTGAATCACTTGAAGCTAATCGATCATTAAGTTCATTAGCTTCTTGTTTGACTACAGGTATGGTTACTCCAAGGGAGTCTTCAATAGGCATAAAAATATTCCTTATAGAAATTTACTTGAAGGTCTCACAACTTTTCTAAGCAGTCTGAATCTGTATTGTATGATTCACCGCTAAAATCACATGCTTTATCAGTTAAGAAGGTATGGCATCTTCTGCAGGAGCAATTCGAATAAGTTATATACTGCAGTTGAGTATCAGGTTCTTTACAGTTTCTATACTTACAGTACTGCTCAACTTCACATATCTTTTGTGTAGGGTCTATAGGATTAACCCTAATATTTAAAAGGCATACCTTTGACCCTCGTGCCACATTACAACCTTCTTCTTTATTAAGCCAGTCGCAGTCAAGGCACTTTCCATAACCTTTTTGTGGTTGTTCATCTATGTTATCCGGCATTGTGTTTTTTCCTAATTTTCTTTATCAGAGATTATTCCCTGGTGATGGCATCTACCGGGCAACTATCAAGAGCTTCTGAAACTTCTTCATCATTTTTTATTTCATCTCCGGATGCTTTTGCGATACCTTCGTCATCCATATCAAAATCATCAGAAGCTATCGATATACATAATTCACAACCGATACAACTATTACGGTCGACTACTGCTTTCATAATTATTCCCTTATTAAAGTTTGTAAAAATTGATCATTTTTGATCTTTATAAAATTCCATTAGATCATTTTCTTCAGTGAGAGTTAAGTATCTGCCTGGCTTACAACCAATAGGACACTTTAAACTTTCAACTGTCCCATATAACCGACACATAAAGGGTCTGTTTCCATAAACTGTGCAACCCTTATCACTCGAAAATCTACAATTCATTTCCGAATCTATAGGAGTCATAAAAGAATCCAAACCTTCTAAGAGAGCCTTATCCGAATTATTCTTGACTATCTCTTTTAGAATTAAAGCCTCTTTACTGCATAAAGGTACTGGTCCACAGCACGCACTACATCCAGGAGGGCATTTCAAAGTAGGTATCTTTTTGTATATCTTATTTAGGTTCATTTTTAAGATTTTCCTCTTTAACTTCCATTATGATGCCTCCCACAACATCTTCCTTCCAATAACATACTAAAATGAGATATTAATATACTATAATAAACAGAGAGATTTTTTAATTGTTGTGACCCCAGGCAGCAGAAGCCATAAATTTTTCTAATTCTTTATAAGTTGTATAGAGCGTCTGAATAGGTAAAACTCCTTGAGGACACGTAGAAGCTGACCCATCAGGGAACACCCAGACACCTTTTAGAGTTACACAGTCTTTGGTACACCCTGCACAGATACTACCCCTATTTGTTTGTATTCCAGTAAATCTTGTAGTTATCTTATGCCCATACTTTTTCTGTGTAACTTCAATTTTATCATAAAGAGCAGATTTATCAGGTTCGTAGATATCAACAAAGAATTTAACCGGGATGTCATCGTAATATTCTACTATAGCGCACATTTCTTCAAGGGTAGTTTCCTTGCATATTACATATTGAATTAGTACCTTTGAAGGTTTAATCCATCTTGGAAGGCTGCTCGGAGATAGAACATGTAGGTGCCAATTATCTACATACTTATCCAGTGTACTATCTAAGGCTAACCCATTAGTACAGATCTTAACATGAGCTCCTTTTCTCCTTGCATACTCAGCGCAATAGGGGAGCCAGTACCACATACCAGGCTCACCACCACTAAAGGTTACAACTGGGTGCTTATTCTTTACAGATAGATAAGACCTAATAGCATCACAAGCGTATTCCCTGGATAAGAACTGTGCATCTTGATTTTTTGGCTGGAAGTCATTTAAACAGTAGACACACTTTATATTGCAGGTATTTGTACAGAGGATACGTAACCTAAATTCCTTTTTGTGGATATTTTTATCTACCATAATAAGATCCTGGGGGGTTACATAGGTTTTTTATTAAGATCATTAACATTAGTATTTACACTAAGGTTAATGTATGGTTTAATACGAAGTATTTCATCCTGCTCATTTAAACTTAATAAATGCAGAGCTTTCTTGATTAGATTCTTGGCAATTATTTGGTCTGCTATATCCCTGTCGACCGCATCGAACATATTATCCCACCAGGATTTGGGTTCCTCCTGCTTTTTTTCTATGGATTCAGATATGACTTTCTTTTCTACACTACTTAGATTATTATCAAATTTACTTAAAGAATCTTGTAGCTGACTTAAAATATCAGATAGTGTGAGCTTTATGTGCTCTGCAGCTTCATTACTAACCTGTACTAAATCGTAGGTTGAGAACATCATCTCTTTAATATGCCCATTTTTTTCATAACAATCGATTACAATTGAAATATCTTTCATAATAGAGAGCACTCCTTTATACAGTACTTCTTTTGGAATTTTTTAAAACTATAACGATACATCCTGAAATTATCATTTTTATATAATCATGTGGAAGGTTATAAAAATTTATAACTTTTAATTTATGCGTTATGTTATGTATATCATGTTCCATAACTAAAAGAGATAGATCTATAGCATCTTCCTTCTGAATTAATTTAGGAAGAAAATCACCGTTACCAGTTTCATGAAATTGAAGGACTACATCTTTGGATATTATGCAATGTATCATAGATTTTTAAATACAATCAAAATCTTTTAATAACCATAAGAGATCTCTTTGCACTCTATCACCCATCGACCTACCATCATTTCATAGCTCTGCTCATCAAGATAAAAATTTTTGATGTTAGCATAAGTTCTAACAGCTTTAGGATTTGGGACATGATCGCAGTAAGGGGATTCATCTTTTGGGGTAAAATCATGTAGAGCATCGAACTCCACTTTATTTACCGATCTATCATGATTTACAAGATACAGATTATACCACTTAGTGTAATTCTCCACTGTTAGTACTGGTTCAGAGATGTCCTCATTGAATTGGTATACTAATGGAATATTTCTGTCAGATAGTACTATGCTATCAAGTATTACTTCATTATCGATCAGACGCTTAACATCTCTGTAATAAACAAATCCGCCTGTAGGATCTTTTTTTATAATAGGTGGAATTTCCTCTCCATCACCGTCATACCTCCCACTTACGTCATACCGGTCGATATTCATATATTTTCCTTAGAAGACATTACATATTTAAAGACGCACATAAAATATACTCTTTTAAAACAAGTAAAGCAAGATAAATACTACAACAGGGGTTTTGAGCTATTTTTTGTTGCCGGAAATCTTTTAGGGGGTAAATCAGTCTGGCGTATCTTTTATAACTTCAATATATTCCGGACCAACATAATCCGTTAACCATACTGAGTTTTCAGATCTATAAAATTTTGCACCGTTATCATGCATCTTTTTACTATCAATTTTTAAGACAATGGGCTTACCATGTCGCTGTCCAACAGCTACCGCAGTGTCGATATTCAATGAGAAGTGGACATGCTGACGTCTCTTCTTCACCAAACCATCTTTTAAGATACTATCCAAAAATAGGGAGGCAGTACCATGATAAAGAATATCGGGAGGAACTGTTTCTTCTAAGTTCAATTCAATAGCTATTGAATGCCCCTGGTTTGCTCGTATTCTTTTTCCATCAGAACTTACATTGAACCTTTTTTTATCGTTCTGTTCAACTATCTCCAAGAGTTCCTCTTGGGAAATACTAATACCCTTTACCTTTGCTTTATCAATAAGTTCTTCAATACAGGCCCAGCCATTATTATCGAGGTATAAGCCTATTTCTTCTGGTTTATGCCTTAAAACCAGGCTTAAAAATTTACTGTTACTTACTAAAGAATGTTTCATTATCTAAACTTTCTGAATAACCCTTTTAACCAGTGTGGACGATCAGGAGCCCATTTATACGGGTCTCGTTGTAATACCCTGAGCAGAAGGCTGTCCTTCATCTTTGATTGCATAAAAAGCAAATGGGAGGAGCAGATGCTTACCGTAAAATGGATCAATTTCTCGTGCTAATTCACCTACTTTAGCTTTTAAAACTTTGGAACAAACCCAAGAATTATGCCCAGGTTTATTATCTCGAATTTCAGCCTCTCTAAAATAGGCAATACCAGCCCCACAAACACATCGATCGGTAGCTGCGTAGATAAGATCAGCATCTGTCACATTCCTGGTACCCGCTTCAAGAGATTTTTCACTCTGTTCCAATATTATTAAGTTTGACTCGAGAACATCCAACCTGTCGCATACATCTCTATAAAGTTGTTTTATATTCTGATCAGGGATTGTATCTCTTGTTTCACGTAAATCTGCTAAAACTGACGTGATCTTATTTAATTTAGCTGTGATACCCATAACTTTTTTCCTAAGATAGTATAGTATAATGGCGGAAGAAGTGAGAATTGAACTCACAATCCCAGAAATAGGGACAACTGTTTAGCAGACAGCCCCAACTAACCAATATTTGGCTTTCTTCCGAGAGTATTTAAAAATAGACCTGAGAGGAGTTGAACCTCTTACCCTTGCGTTATCAGCGCAATGCTCTAACCACTTGAGCTACAGGTCTGTATTAACCGATTTTCTTAAACTTACCTGGTTTATGTAAACTACCACATACAGGGCATCTTTGTCCATCTCTAACCAGACATCTATCACAACCAGGGCACCAGGCATACCCAGATTTTGGACGCTGTCTTCTTGTTCTGTTAGTCTCCCACATAATACGGGTTTCTTCACCCATAGAAGTACTCGCTTATATAAAATATCACTAAGCTTATCGATCTAAATCTTATTTTGAATTTCAGATAAGTCTATCCAAAATTCCTTTTTTAGCGCCACGTACCTTAAATATGTAGGATGCCATCTATACTGCTGACCTTCACTATCAACAGCATACTCTGTTGTAACGATATTAGCCATAATATCTAAGTCCTTTTTACATTGTTGTACAAGCTGTATGAGTTACAGGTTTGTAATAAATCCTTATAGCACTTATAGAGTTTTCCATCTTTTATGTACATATTAGGCTGTATCAAAAATAACTAATAGTAAATTAATAAATTGCGGAGGTACGATTTGAACGTACGACCTCTGGGTTATGAGCCCAGCAAGCTACCAACTGCTCCACTCCGCTATATCTTTACAAATTATTGTCTTATAGTCCAGAAGTCGTCCGCTAAAGTAGTGCCATCAATGTATCCAAAAGGCATCCAAAAATAGCCCTTCAATCCCCAGTCATTTCCCCACGAATTCCTGACAAGCACCATTTTCTTTTTAAGATTATATCCAACTGCCATCACAGCATGTCCACCCAAAAGTTTCTCAGTTTCTTTAGGCATTTTAAGTATACCGGATTTTGCCATAGCTTCACTTTCAAAGTAATCATATACAGAGAAACCGAAAACAAAAGGGAACCCTTCGGATAAACACCCAAGCATCTGATCCAAAGAATTCAACCGGTAATAGTTACTAACCGCAAAAGGTTTTGCAGCTGTATAACATTTTACCGTTGGTTTGCTGGCAAATTTCTTAATGAGATAAGGCCAATCGTTTTCCTTACAGATGCCATAAATTGACAGAGCTTTAATACCATCTCGAATCTGGGCACCACTGTCGGTTTTTGTAGAATTTTCCAGTAACCGTGCATTATAATATGCAAAGAGTCGAGAGAGATCGGAAAAAGTTTTTTTAGTATTTAAATTCTTCAGGTATTCCAGATTTCCTACGAGGGCGTTACCTACACAGGAACCGAGCTGTCCTTGATCTTCCACTACAGTACATTTTTTTCGAAGATCTACTTTATCCTGAATAGCCTTTGCAGTATGGATAGCTGCAAATTTATAGTCTCGATGGTCTGGTAAATCCGGAGACCAGCCATAGGTTCTTTTTACTGAATCGGACATGCTTACTCCTGAAAAATGTTTTTGTTTAAATTTAACTACTAAAAAATGGAAGCGGGAGCAAGAATCGAACTTGCGCCTCCGGTTAGGGAGTCAGGCTTATGAGACCCGCGAGTTACCACTACTCTATCCCGCGATATAATTTCATTTTTACTATTTTTCTTCGATTGTCTTTAAAACAACAAAGGGATATTCCCCATCTCCGTATTTCTCTCCGACTATGCGGTCCATTTCAGACATTCTTTCTTCGTCATAGTACCTGGTTATTTGTTCGGGTATTATCTCAATATCCCCATGATATTCTATAACTCTTATACCCTCAACTTTTTTATGTGCCGAAGTTCCATAATATGCAAGACCCACAGAATTCCTATTAGTATATCCGATACCCCAGTAATTTATTAATCCAGGGAGATTGTTAAATTTATTAAGGTCAACTTCCATAATGCATTCCATAAATACTTTGTTCAAAGTAATGATTATCTCATTTTCTGTCAATAAGAGCATATCCTTGAACTTTAATCTTGCATTCTCAGAGGAAGATTCCTCAATTATAAGTTGAAATGTATATGCTTCTTCACTCTTAAAAAACCCGTAGAAGTTGCCTATATAAAGCATAGTTACCCTTTGTAATAAAACTGTGAACTATATCATCTTTGTACTATGAGCCCAACGAGCTGCCTGGCTGTTCCACCCCGCGATATAATTCAAAATACTTTTTACCAACTGGTTCTGCCATAGGTACGATATGACCTATTTTACCATTTTCAATCAAGGGCACTTCTGCTTTTTCAAAACCTAAAGATAATAAAAATTCTTTAGGGAAGTTACTCTTCATTACAAATAAATCATTATTCATATCTGATATTCCTTTAAATGGTAGCTACAGCTGGAATCGGACCAGCGACATATGGATTATGATTCCATTGTTCTACCAACTGAACTATGTAGCTATATATTTTTAACTTCTATATACTCTGGTAAAAAAGAAGGTTCCCAATCCGGAAAACAGTACTCATCTTCTGTACCTTCACAGGCAACATCCCAAATATAAATCTTCCCACATTTAGGACAATAACCTTCTTTATAAGGGTCTGCAAAAAATTCATGGTTGCATTTACTACATTCTATCTGTTGCATAACACCCCTACGCTGCTGCATCAAGAGCTTCTTTATACTTTCGAATATACCGCATGAAAAGAATAGCTTTATCTTCATTCAGAAAAGTAGCTGTACCAGCATCAGATATCGGAACCGGGAAAAGGAAATCAGAATCAGTTTTATACCACAATTCTTTATCTCTGTAGTATTGAAAATGGACTCTTTGATTTTTTACCAGCTCGATTAACTTTTGCGTTGACATAACTCTTCCCTTTGTTTAAAACCTTCCTTTTATCTAATTGATCCTTTGCTCACACACATAAAACATGCATCTGTAACAGGAGGCGACCAACCGGTGGCATAAATACCAAGTCCTGCTGAATCTTCTCAAAGGAGACCGGAAGCTTTTTTCATGGCAGGCCTCCTGTTACAGATGCATAGAGTAAATAAACGGGGGTGACGAGTTTTGATCTCGCTACCTCTTGCTTGACAGGCAAGTGCTCTCCCAATTGAGCTACACCCCCATAAATTTTTAAGTGCCGCCTCGCAGAATTGAACTGCGGACACACGAATTTTCAGTCCGTTGCTCTACCAGCTGAGCTAAAGCGGCATAATTTTCAAAGATCCCTAAAAACAAAAAGGCCCCGTTGAACTTGCGTCCACCGGGGCCTTGATTATCTTAGTTATTTTAAAAACTATTTAAATCGAGACCCCGATTTGCACAGTATCATCCATAAAACTATCACTAATGATAGCCATCGAATCGATAAAAGTGAAAATAGTGAATCTCATTTGAAATTGAACTCCTAATTAATTTATAATAGTACTTAAAAGATACTACTTTAAAATAGAACTGTCAATACATTTTTTAAGAAATAAAAAGTAACTTTACAACAGATATCAGGTAAATACAAAAAATGGGGGAGAGATCTTTCACTCTTCACCCCACTTATACAACGATACATCTCATAATTATTAAATATAACACCAGGCGAGAAGAATTGTCAAATAGCACTTAGATACTCACCCTAAATGCTCCATACCACGTATAGCCTCATCAAATCTTACACGCCACTCAGACTTAGGGAATGTTTTAGCGTACAAAAGAGCTATCAATTCCCCAGTTCCAAAGCCTCCCCGACAGTTACCTTCAATCAAAGCTTTCTGAGGGGAATAAATGCTGCTGTATACCTCATATGCTGCCAAGGTGACAACTTGGGGACATTTGCCACCTTTTCTATCGACAGTCTGAACTGGGTGCGTTGCTATAGGCTCTTCCATCGCATATCCCTTATTGTTATAGGTGATCAAGGTTTAGTTTGCAGGTAGAACCTGACCGGCTCTCCTATAATCCTTAATAGTGATCTGGTAGGTTAAAGCACCTTGTTGTTCAAATCCTACAGCTTGAAAGTTGTTCATAATAGAATTTACTTTTCTGTTCGTCTCAATCTGTAAGTCAAATTGATCTCTATTCTCTACGTTAATTGATTCTTTAAGGGACGTTAAAAGTTCGATGGCTCGATCAATTCCCTCATGAATTTGGAGCTGACCCATAGATATTTTCCTTTTAGTTAACTTTAATTTATTATTCTCTATACTAAGTTATAGGATATCAGCTGCACCAAGTTTCTTAAGCCATCGCTTAGTAAGATAAACTTGGTTTTCTATCTTTTTCCTAGATTCTTCATAATTTTGGAGAACAATATCTACATAATCATCAGGTGGAAAGGTATCTATAGCATTATGTAGTTTAATGGCAGAGTTAATTTCTGATAATAGCTTGTTAAAGGATATTTTAGTAGAACAGGTTTTTTTGTCCCAATCCTTTGAGAATTTGACATTAAAAAGTTTATATGCCTCAGTATACCTAACTAAAGTGCTACTCAATATATTAGATAGATTTTTATATATTTCTTCGAAATCCTTATCCATTTTGGTGTTCACAGCATTACTATTCCTGTTATTCTGTTTTAGTCAACATTAGATTTAAAGTACATTCTTTTGCTCAAATTATCCCAAGCAGACCAATCCTTAGGTATCTCATCTATCACTTGAGCAACTCGAATGATCGTAGCATCAAGATCATCAACTTTTGAAAGTATAAGTGCTTCGAGGGTCTGTGGTAGTCTGCAGGTCTCAAATTCATAAGAACCATGATGGGAAAGGATCATATGCCCTATTAAAGTTTTGACTTTACCCATTTCAATCCTGAAATCTTCTTTTTTGTATTTCATATACAGCTCGGTCTCAGCGTCTACATCCCTACAAAATTTTTCATAACCAAGAGGTAGATGCCCTAATAATCTCCCTCGATCGGTCATCTTAATCAGAGGAGAATACTCATATGCTTCCAACTTCCCGATATCATGCAAAAAAGCTCCAACAGCTAATATCTCTCTATCAATATTTTCGAATTGATAATTATTTGATATTGATAGGCACGTCTTTAGAACGGCTAAGGTGTGCTCTAATAAACCCCCGATATAAGCGTGGTGTACTCCGCCCTTTCCTCCTGGACATCTTTTGAAATTTTCCACAAATTTCGGGTTTTTAAGGTATATATCTACTATTATTTTGAGATATTCATCCGTGATTTCTACCTGGAGAATGTTAATAAGTTGCTTAAAAAGGACCTCCGGGTCATAAACAGAACAAGCTACGAGTTCACTTGAATCATATATATCACAGGGTACCATAGTCTCGACACTTATCTGATTCTTACCATCAAATGCCTTAATAGACCCAGTAATGGTGACGACAATATCATTTTTTATAAGGTTATAAAAATGCTCTGTGTTTTGCCAGATATTAGCATCAATTTTACCGGTTTTATCCGCCAGTTTAAAGCTAAGAAAATTACCCTCTTTTTTTGCAAAGGGTCTTAGGGATATGTCAGAAACAATATAATTAGCGGATACTCGTGTATTAAGATCTGCCTTTATTAGCTCTTTTATAGTCATTTTTAACCCTCTTTTGTATATTATATAAATATGTTTTTAGGAAATAATCCTTTTGAAGTAATAATAAACTAATATAATTTAATTATCTATGAATGTAACAACAATAGCAACAGTTAGCCCCCAACATATCCCTACCAGGATACTTAAGGGGAGATCATATCTATACGCTCACACGTATTTTGAGGCGGGGGATTATGGGATAATGGCTCTCGATCCCGATACGCTTGCTGTATTGGATACGTTTAAATACCGCTCTGATAGGATCTCTGACTTCAGCGTCTACTCCGATTCAAGAATAGCCATCCGGAGTGATAGCAAGTTAGCAGTGCTCTCTTTTGATGGTATTACTTTCAGTGCCGTGCGTTCTGTAGGGATAAAAAGTACAATCAATAATGGGGTCACTTGTAATAACAACTTCGCTTTTGCTTCCACAGGAAGTAAAGTAGTCAGTCTGGAGATATCTACAGGCAAGACTGCCCAGATGTTGAATATCCCAAATTTTTATTATTCGAGAGGCTTAGCTTGTACGGATGATTATCTTTTTGTGAGAGAATGCAATATCAATTTAGATTCATTCCGGTTAGCAGCTTACGAGATAAATAATGATTATATAACAAATCCCCATAAAAATCTGTATCTATTGGATACTATCTCATCACCGATCTTTGATCAGGACTTGGGAAGACTAACTATCGATCCTTCTTCTTTAGAAATAATTGAGACTGGATTATACACCAATAGGCTGATTACATTCGATGGAAGTACTCTTACTGTAGTCGGTGATCTTACCCCATTTTATCCTGCCTTAGAATTTATTAAGCACGGTAGTTATTATCTTATTTCCCCCGATAAGAGTCTTAAGATTCTCAGTAGAAGTGGATTAATATTCACTGAAGAATTTGCGGGATCGGTTCTTTCAAGATATGCTTCGTATAGATGCACGGGATTTAATGTAGATGAGTTTTTCTCATCTCGAGATATTCTTGGGGATGGTATCGGGATAAATATTTCTAAGAATCAGATAATTCCCTGAGCTATATTTATGCAGTATTTTAATAGCTAATAACTCTTTGAGAATCATTCTTTATTAGTTTAGCCCCACAAGTACCACAGGTGATATTTGTTTCTCCGGATTTTATCTCTACATCCGATAAGCATAATGGGCAGTAGTTCTGATTATTACCATATAGAATAGTTAGCACTATAAGTTTTCTATTGGCTAACCATCTTAAGATATTATTTAGCATAGATAATAAAAAGTTATTAAACGAGTATTCTTAAAAATTAGATTTTTCTAATAACTTCCTTAATATCCCATCGTGTAACTCTGCATAATGCTTTAGCATTATCTCAACAGCTTTTTTAGAGGGATAACAATAACTTACTGCATCAGAACCATCATTTAGCAACCACTTTCCGGTCTCAAAACTCATCTTTATTTTATTATCCTTAATCTGGATCTTAAGCCTATAACGAACATTAGAATAACTAAAAGGTATTTTTTGTGCGGGGTATACAGAAGCTATAGTTATTATCCCAGCTTCCCTATCCTTTACATCTATAGCATATTTTGTAGATACATATATATCCGTAAGTTTATCTAAGCATCTTGAAAAAATATCACTTTGAGAAAGGAACAAAGAATCATTTACATAGCTAATACTACCCTCTTCAGGATCCATTTCTTTTCTTTGGGCAAAAGTTATACATGTAACAAATAGAATAAGATAGAAGCATTTAATCATAAGATCTCCTTAAATAAGTTAAAGATGTACTTATCGTCCCAAAGATATAACCTCATGTACCTTTAAAAAGTAGACACGTGAGACTATTTTTATAGTTTTTTACATATTGATTGATTATATAAATCGTGCATTTCTTTTTGCATGTCAACTATTTTAGACTTTATTAATTTAGCCTGTTCTTGTATACTTCCCATATCAGAAAGTTGCTTAGTTATCCCTGAAAATAAGTCCGTGATTCTTTTTGCTTCTTGAACAGATAGTGACTCAGAATTCATTAATTTAGCCTGTTCTTGCATACTTCCCATATCAGAAAGTTGCTTAGTTATTCCTGAAAATAAGTCCGTGATTCTTTTTGCTACCTCCTGCTCTCTTAATAATTCAGAATTCATTAATTTAGCCTGTTCTTGCATACTTCTCATTTTGTACATCCCACTTTCTTCAAAAAATATATAATATAATTGCCGTGTTTAATTACACAGCATTAAATCCTTGTGATGTACCCCAAAGTACAGTATTAGCTAGAACCTTTCCCAAAAATAACTGCAGGAAGAGTTTTTAAAAGTATCTTTAAATCTAACCAGAGTGACCATGTATCGATGTACTGGTTATCCATTTTCATCCATTCTTCAAAGGAGACGTCATCCCGCCCTGATATCTGCCATATGCAGGTGATACCAGGCTTAACTGAGAAGCGCCTTCTTTGCCAGTCCTTATCGAAGCCACGATAGTCTCTGACAGGTAGGGGTCTTGGTCCTACGAGGGACATATCCCCAAAGATAACGTTTATCAGTTGAGGGAGCTCATCGATACTGAACATTCTTAAAATGGATCCGATTGGAGTTACTCTGGGATCTTTTTTTATTTTAAAAGCTGCTTCACCTTTTCGTTCATTTAGATGTTCGATATCTTTTAATTTATCCTCGGCATCTGCAACCATTGTTCTGAATTTTATGACCTTGAATAATCGCTTATTCATACCTAATCGTTCCTGGAAGAAAAAAACTGGTCCTTTAGAAGTAAGCTTTATTGCTATACCAGTTAGAATGAGGATAGGGAGAAACAGTATAAAGAGTGAGCAGGATATTATCGTATCGAAGAATATTTTGATACCTACCATTCTTCTATACATGTTACCGGTGAATAAGGTTAGAAGGGGGACATCATCGAAGTATTCAATTTTAGCTTTTGCAATTTTAAGATCAAAGAGATCTGTAGAGAGTCTTGTCAAGATACCTTGTTCTTCTGTGGCTTCGATGATAGAATGGATAAATTTATATTCAGTTTTTATTGGCAGACAGATAATAACTTCATCTATGGGCTGCTCTCTAAAGGCTTTGTAAAAATCCAGTATTAGCGGGATATTACCATGAGGGTGATGTCTCCAAGTTTTATCAATGAAGCCTTTTACGATATACCCGAGCTTAGGTAATTCCTTAGACAGCTTTATTGCCCTGGCATTTGTCCCGGCGATGAAGACGTATCGAAGATTTCTACCAAACACACGGGCTACCTTAAGGACGATGTACAGTACGATCCGATTGGTTAGAAGGAGGATAAAGCATATACCTGCATAGGTTAGTGCTGTGCTTACGTTAGCTAAGCTGGATTGGGAGATATGCCCGATGATGATTATATAAACACTATTTATTAGAGGAGTGATAAAGCTACTCACTACTTCTTTTGAAAAGGGTCTAAATCTTTTAGAGTCATAGGCTCCGGAATTTTTAAGCGCCAGATACCCTATCAATAAAAGTAGAGATATGAATATAGAGTTATGAAGATTTAGTCTCATTTCTATTTCAGATAGGGGATCTTTAAAATTTATTTGAATTGCTATAAATAAGCTGAGTGCTAATATAACAAGATCAAATCCCTTAAAGAGATCAAAGAAGAATTGGCGTTTAGTGTGTCTCATATTACTTCCAGAATTTCCATAAAAGTAATCGAATAAGAATATAGAATGGCTCTAAAATGTATCTTTTCCATAAACGTAGAGGATCATAGAGTAATCTGAATGCCCACTCAAGACCTATTCTTCCAGCCCATCTTGGTGGCGTTTTTGCAAAACCAGAATAATAATCCATAGCAGCGCCACAGGGTAATATAACTTTACAGTTTAATTTATTGATATTTTCTATTATCCATTTCTCTTGACGAGGCATACCCATTCCTACAAAGAGGATATCAGGTTTATATCTTTCTATGGAGTCTATAGCTTGTGACAAGTCATACCCATTACATCCATAGATGGCTAATGAGGGGTATAGGGACTTAATCTTCATTAATCCCTTGTTCAGGCTCGCCTGGTTTGAGCCTAAATAAAAAGCTCTATACTTATGTGCTTGGGCATACTCCAGTAACAATGGCATAAAGTCTACATAGGTCACTCGATGTTCCCTATTAAGTGGCTTACCAAATAACTTACCTAAGTACACAATACCCATTCCGTCAGCATGAACGACATGCTGCGAGTTTATCCAAGCAGCAAGAGACTTATCTCTTAAGCAGAGGTATAAGCTGTGAAGATTGTGGTTTGTGAATATAGAGGGATTACCTTTTGTGATGAGTCTATCAGCAATTTTTTGTATTAGCTGATTATTAGTCAGCTCATCAATCCTAATTCCGAAAAAATTTTGCATATAAGATTCTCCTATAAGAAACGTTGAATAAATCTTTTAGCGATCAGTGTAATAGATATTTTTTTTCTATATAATAGCTTAATAGATATTAATATAAATTCGGATAAAGACATACACTCCCTATATTTAGAAAGTACCCAATAACTTGCATAGTGGTATATCTCGGTATTTTCTTCTTTTCTTAATTTTTCAAGCCAAGGTAGTGATCTTGAATAATTTTTTGTTCTTGATATAGATTTTTTATCACTTCTATCAATGAATACCCTTCCAGGTATTCTTTTAGCTATCAAACCCTTTTTTAAAAAAGAGAAATAAACTAAATCCCAATCTTGGTGCTTTGGTAAAGAGATATCAATAGTAGGTTTTATTTTATAGGAAAAACAAAGTGTACAGGTATTAGCTATACCAGGATATCTATTAAGAATAAAATCAAAGTATTCTTCTTTTGTAATTTGAGGCGGGAGATCTTTCAGTGTATAACCACTATACCCACAGTAGTATAGATTTCCAGGTGACTTAGTTACTATCTCAAAGTTTTTATCAAAGTCTCTTTCTATGATATAATCGTCACTGTCAAGAAGATAGATAACTTCTCCTGAAGCTTTTCGTAAACCTTCTGCACGACACACATTAGCTCCGCTATTTTTAGGCATTAGATGTATACTATCTTGTTGTCTTAGGTACTGTGAAGTAAATGGAATATCAGAGTGATCATCCACAATTAATATCTGAACGTTGGAACTACCTGGACAAGCTAATATACTTTTGATAGCCCTATCAGTAGTTAATTGACGGTTATATGTTGGTATTATTATTGAAGATTTCATAGATTTTTCTCTATTATCTTACTGTAGATACTTTCTAGTTTTATGGTTTGTTTTTCAATATCAAAAGTCTCTCTTACATGTTTCATAGCACTAACACTCATTTTATCCCATAACAGATCATCGGTTAGTAAGGTAAAAATGCCATATGCTAAACCCTGTATGTCTTTTACCGGGTACAATAAACCTGTTTCACCATTTTTCACCGCTTCTGATATACCGCCACTTAGGGTGCTGACTACAGGAGTTCCCATTGATTGAGCTTCTAAAAAAACTATACCTAATCCTTCAGACCCCCCAGTTTTAGCCATTATGCTCGGGACGCAAAAGACAGAGACTTCATTAAGATATTCCTTTATCTGGACTCTATCAAGAACACCTAAGAAGGAAGTTTTAACATTTAACCGAGTAGAAATGTCCTGTAGTCCCTTACGATCATCCCCATCACCGATTACAATGAGCTCTGCTTCTGGTAGGTATTGTTGCACTTTTGCCATGGCATGAATTAAATAGGAGCAACCCTTGACCTCAATTAATCTGCCCACAAATAAAACATATTTTTTTCTTATGCACTTTTTAGGTGTAAAAAATTTAGTATCAATACCCATGTAATGTACTGTTATCTTTTCTTTAGGATACCCTTGATTTACCATACATTTTTTTACAAAATATGAAATGGCAATAAAATGACTCGCGGTATTTATTAAGTTCTCGCGGTATCTTAGGTATTGTTTAAGATACAGGTTCTTGGAGTTTCTTTTCCAGGAATCTGATGTAGATGCATCAGTACCGTGGAAAGTCACAATGAAAGGAACTCGTATACCCTTTAGTCGAGAAAAACGTGCGCCATCACCACCCATATGGATATGGATCAATTTAGGGTTAATGCCCCTTATAAGTCGTTTCAAGGCAGGGCATATACCAAGTAATTTATATGCTACTATTTGCCATTTAGTTACTTGATCGATAGTCTTATGAGTTACCCCCGCTAAGTTTATAAAAGGTAACTTTTTCATACCAATTAGGGTAACCTTGTACCCTCTTATGTGAATAGCTTGATCTAACACAAATCTTTCTGAAGCTCCTAATATGCTTTCTTTAAATATAGCTATATTTTCCATATATTTTCTGAGTATCTTTCCATAAAAGTAAGTATAGCACTACCATACAATAACTATTCTATGAGGGTTTTTATTACTCTCGCAGGATTACCTACAGCTACACTATAGTCGGGAATACTTCTTGTAACAACAGAACCAGCCCCGATAGTAGACCCTTTACCTATAACAACACCAGGTAAGATTATACAGCGTGCTCCTAACCAGACATTATCCCCAATAGTTATAGGTGATAATTCTGTATAGCCAGTATACCCTCTCTGCTCTTTATCAAATTTATGATTTTTAGTATATAGAAGACAATCAGGTCCCATCATAACATTGTTACCAATAGTTGTACATTCAGAAATAAAGCAATTTACCCCTATACCAGAATTATCCCCAATTTTTATTTTACAGGAGATAACAGCTCCTTTTTCAATATTTACATTTTTACCTATAGCCTCTATCATATACATAGCACAAAGATATCTAAACAATTTACCTACTTTACCAAAGGGGTAATAGGATATAGGTAGGAGATTACCAATTGAATAAAGTAGTATTTTAGCTAAGATGCGTACCATGCTTTTAAGACTCCATATGCTTGTTAGTGCCTGTTATTATTTTATTAGAGCTTACCCTAAAAGTCTTATACATACTGTTAAATAACCGTGAAAATTGATCTCGACAACGAGGTAACAAGAGGGGTAAGAATATTAGGCTAAAAAAAGCAGAATTAAGATGCCCACATATTAGAGCGATAGAGAAGGGCACAAACCATAAAAGGGGCTCAAGAGGATTAAATTCCTTGTATATCTTAAAAAATGTGTAAGATAATAGTAAGTATGCTGGAGCTGATATCAGGATAGCATAACCATAACCTGTAACGCTATACTTCGGTAAGAAAAGATAAAGACCTACAAGGAGCAAAATTTGCTGAAACAAGAAGTTAAGGGCAACTGTATGATTTTTTTCTTTTATAGTTAATGCTGATACTTGAGCTATGATCAAATTACTACATAGTGTATTAAATGCTAAAAAAGGTATAAGGGGGATAATACTACACCATTTTTTACCTAAGAAAAGAGAAACTATAGGGGGAGAGAGTAGAACAAACACTATTAAGAATAGACCCATAACAATTACTTGATAGCTCATAGCATTCTTTACAGCGTTTATAAAATTATATCTATCATTCTGCAGGGTTGAAAGAGCTCTTATCGATATCCTCCCTAAAGATATTTTGAAAGCATTTAAGCTATCAGTAATTCTAATAGCAAGAGCTATAGTACCAACAATACCCGGATTTGTTAAGGGGGCTATAATAAAGGGTAAAATTAAGGATTTTGTCTGATAACTAACATTTGTAAAAGAGTAGTTAATGCCAAATTTTTTTATTTCCTTAAAATACCTAAAATTATTAAATGTTAGGGTATATTTTGTTATTAGCACCAGGCCAAAAAAATATGTTATACTCATAATGACTGACCCTATAACAAGGGCCCATACCCCAATCTTTAGATATATGAGGGATAATGCCGTTACATAGTATATAACTTGACAAAAGATCTCTAACTTTGATATTTCTTTATAATCTATTTGCCTTTCTATAATACCCATTGGGACAAAACCTAAGATTGTTACAGGTATTGTTATAAAAATGATAGCAAAGATAACCCAATTTACATGGGTTATAATAGCAAATACCGGAATAAGTAAGTAAGCAAGGACAGTCACTAATACTGTTACATAAAAAGAAAAAGAAGAAAAGCTTGATAGCACTTCCTTTATATCACCAGAGTATTTCACTATATGGATGTTTATACCCATACTTGATACTTGAGCTATACAGCTTGCTATAGCTACGGATATAGCATAGACCCCGTATTGTTCCGGTGTAACTACTTTTATAATGAGAAATACCCCGAATATTCGTATAATTATATTAGCTATTTCTCTAAAAAATAGCCATATACTCCCCTTTAGTAACTTTTCAAATAGACTCATACTTACATCTCCTACATGTTATTAAAAAAGTAAAGAAGATAAAGTAAGCTCTAAAAAGAGTAGCCTCGGATATGTTACAAAGGATAAAAAAGATTAATATATATATATTTCTATAGTCCTTATTAACTAAGTTACTTACCATCGTCCTGAATAATAGCCAAGAAATCAATACTACTCCAATTATTCCATTATTTAAAAATATATGTAATAATCCATTATGTGCATTTAGGGCTACCCATCCTAAAGATCTAGTTATCCATGCTACATTAGATTCCAGAAAGAAAGATTCGTAACCACTCCCCAGTATCGGATGGTGCCCAAGTCCATAGCTAAATAAAATGGGCCATAAATCAACTCTACCCGTAAGAGATATATCCTTATTAAATAATGTCAAGATGTAGGAAGTAGGGTCTAAGTTAAAGCCTATTATAAGAAAATAAGCACATAGACACGCTGTACATATCCACAAAATTGTTATTTTTAGATTGTTATTTATATTGAACTTTTTTGAGAATATAAAAAGTATTAAAGAGGATATAAAAATTGTAATACATAGACTAATAAGCGCACCAGAGGCTCTACTTATAATAAGTATTAAAAAGCAAAGTACTAAAAATAAGTTTTTATATCGGGGTTTCCCATATAAAAACCACAAAAAAAAGAAGGCAGCAAATGCCCCAAATTGATTTTTATGTCCAAAGATACCCTTTGGAAGTACGCTACCGTCATAGGGCATATATCCCCATTGTGGGAATATAATTATTAGAAACAATGAAGAAATGGCGGCTATAATGAAATAATAAGCCATCATCTTGTTTAAATTGTCTCTTGGCTCCTTTACCCCCACTTGATTATATAAAAGCATAATATAGAGCCCTATGAGCTTTATAAACTTTCTAATAGAAACAAAAAAGAAAGGTGACCAAAAGCAACTTGTAAATAAGTACAGAAACACTATTATAATAGCTATGTCTTTAATCATAGCTTTTTTTGTTAAGGTTCTATTCTTTAGTAATGATATGCATGCTATACTTAATAGTATATTACCAAGGAAGCTAATTATTATAGTTCCTTTTGTATAATCTATCTCATCCTGGCTAAAGCCACTATTTTGCCAAAAATTTAAAATATCTGTAGTACCTACCAAAAGATATAGTAGGGGGACAAGAATCCTAACATTCATTATAATTTAATCACTTATATTTATTGTAATTATAATATTGAGCATTCGGAGCATGAAACTTATTCACAATAACCCCCGGAGTAATACCCTTGCTATCAAAGTTACTCTTAATGCCATGAAGATTCCTCAATGACACACTCGACATATCAACAACAACCACCACAGTATCAGCAAACTTAATAAGCTCCGAAGTCTCGGCTACCATAGTAATGGGGGCAGTATCTATGATGATTACTTCGTACTTATTTCTAAGACCCTTTAAAAACATCCCCATCCTACTTGATTGCACAAGATCAAGGGGATTTGATGGTAAGGTACCTGGACTAACAACATCTAACTTTGTAATAGTTTTTATAACTTGAGAGAAATCACAGTTAGTATCAAAAGCATCAGTAATACCTATAGGATTCATAGCCTCACCAAATACCCGATCAAAAGAAGGCTTTCTAAAATCCATACCCATAAGAAGAGTTTTTTTATTGCTCGAATAACTGTAAGCAAGATTTGCTGCAATAGTGGACTTTCCTTCTCCTGGCTGTGTACTGGTAATAAGAATCACAGCCCCTCCTTGATCACTATCTTGAATCCTAAACTTGATACTAGTTTGAATTAGCCTGATCGCTTCTGATTGTATCGAAGAAGGATTATCACGAGTAAAAAAGGATTTCTTTATCGATTCCTGATAGGGAATCACCCCAAGAACACTGTACCCCAAAACTTTCTTTATTTCTTCTACAGAGTGTGGCAACCCTCTAAGATATTCTATTCCAAAAGCTAATGAGAGCCCAATAGACAGCCCCAGCGCCAGTGAGAGTAATATGAGTACCTTCTTCTTAGGGATAATGGGTTTAAGAGGGCTTATAGCGGGCTCAATAATCTTGGCACTCCCGATCTTAGCAACTTCCTGTACCTTGTACTCTTCAAATTTAGATAATAGGTTTGTGTAAATTTCACTTGATATCTTTTGCTCCCTAAGAAGGCCTATTAGCTGTGCTTCAGTCGAAGGCATCCCTTTTAAAACGCCCTTCTGTATAGATAGCTGATTCTTCATTGCCTCTTGCTTAGCTTTTAGACCAACGATTGTATTACTTACTTGTTCAGCCGAAGTAACCCATATCTGGTATAGTGGGTCTGACTCAGAGTGTAACATGGCTAATTTTGTTTTATATATTTTTTGCTGATCATACGCAGCGGATAACTCACACTGAACTTTAGAAAATTCAGTACTTAAAGCTGAAAAGGCTTCTATGTTAACCTCTGCCTCTTTTTCGAGAGACATAGTTTTAGACTTTTCTTTAAATTCTATTAACTTCTGCTCAGCTTCTTCAACTTTTAACTTTTGACCGACTAATTGGTTACCTATAAAATCTTTAGCAGTCTTAACAATCTCTTGATTCATCTGCTGATTCTTTTCAACAAAAACTTGAGCCAGAGTATTAACTATAAGCGCTGCAGAGTCCGCATTATTATACCTGCATTTAATATCTATCAGATTTGTACTTCGAACATTACTAATATTAAAGATCTTCACAAAAACTTCGGGATCTAACGGTCCATTATCTTTATCTCGTAGATGCAGTGTATCGATAACGTTCATTAAGATCGGTCTTGTCTTAATAATCTCCATCTGCGTTGTAAGCGGATCAGACTTACCTAAGGAACTCAACATCATATCCTCTAATGGTGAAGCATCCCCTAGGATACTCATGTTATCCTGAGATATTAACAGTATCCCGTTTGCTTCGTATACTTTAGGAATTACAAAGCATGCAGCAATCCCAAGAGCTAAGCACACAATAGTGGAAACTACCACAATCTTCCAGTGCTTAATAACCATGCTCAAATAATCTTGAAGAGTCATCTTATACCTTATTTTGAAATGTTAAGTAATGCTGCGATAATTGAGGCTGTACTACCTATCACACCTATAACCGGAGACCATGTCTTAATCCACTTAGATTCAGATGCCTCTGGTACCATTATGATATCCCCCGGCTGGATCTTCTTCACATCCCGAATCTGAAAGCTAACCCCGCAGGAAGTCAGTACTCGAACATTTATTTTATCCGCTGCCCGGGTGAATCCGCCAGCCAACTTGATATACTGCTTAATAGAAGTCCCTTCCTTATACGTCAGGGCTCGTGGCTGAGAAACATACCCGTTCACGTATACATAAAGATCTACTCGTGGTATCTCAATTATATCACTATCATTTAAGGTCTGATTACTATCACTGCATAAAGTTACTAATTGACTCGATAGATTTTTTAAGCCAGAGGAAACTTCAGGTCTTGGGGACTGCTGCTGATCTATCTTTATTTTTCTATAAACACATACTTTCGAAACATTCCCAGACTGCAGTGGCTTTGCTAATAAAACAATCTCGTTTATCCTTGTAATACCGTGCTCGATGGGATAATACCCGGGGCGCTCTACCTCTCCCCTTATTTGAACTAAATAAGGGTGGTGTTTAGATCTTAAAGTAGGAACAATAATGAAATCATTGTTTTCAATAAGTTCCTTTTTATAATCCGATCGTAGAACTTTTGTAGTTATCTGACCCCGTATAAGGGTGACATAAGAACTGTCCGCTGTGGGATTCAATGTTAGTAAACTAAACAGGCTTTCTAAATCTTCATTTTTCTTTATAGCCAGTTTATTTATTTTATTCTGGATATCACCATTAATAACTGCAAACTTCTCTGGGAATACAACAAAGATTTGCATACCAGATCTTATAGGAGGATTCTGAGTCTGATCATTTTTGTATAGATACTGTAGAATGTCGATACTTACCCCATCTACCTGAATGTCCCTGGAAATGTTCTCCATTTTCAATGTATCTGTAGCCATTTTAAGGACGTCTAAAACTCGGTATGCTGGTGGGACATAGTAAACCCCAGAAATAAAATTACCGCCATTTAAAGTTACCGAATACTGTTGTTGAATGGAGTACTGCTGATTTATGGTTTGTGAAAAAGTTACATTATAGAAAAAAAAGGCAAAACTCAAATACAGACAAGAAAATCTCATATAAAAAATTCCTTAAGAAAATATTAGCAGCACACTAATGTAGAAGAGGTGGTGTTTAAGAGTATCAGTACTATTAAGAGGTATCTTATAGATATCCCACGGTAAGCACACCCTCAATATAATTATCCGCCAATTATTTTTAAACTATTAAATTTTTCCTGGATAAAAAGCTTTTTTAGGGTCACTCTATAGGGTACTTATCTTCGTGGTCAAGTTTGCTTTGAAGGTAACGCTTGAATTGTTGCTCGCTCTTCATCTGTCAATGTTAGCCAAGCAGCATCCATCTCATCGAGAAGCTTGTCTTCTACAACACTTTCTAATCCTTCGTGTAAGGATCTTACTCGATCGAGATTAATCAACATGGATGTATATTCATCGAAGGCTTTAGACACAGGATCCTCCATTAATGTGCGATCGTGTTTTTAATACTGCTGTAGAAGCACGTTAAGCGTGTTTAATCTGTTCCCCACTTTAGTTAGCAACTCGGGGAGAAAAGACGTTTGAGGATCATCTTCATTCGTTATAATCAGCTTTGATTTAAGATCTCCCGGGACTGCGGTCCAGGGAAGATACGATCCATTTTTACTATCTTTAATTAACCAAAAAAGATCATGAAGAGCCTTTTCTGATTCTTTTATACGTGGGTTTATATAAACATGATAAGAATAACTTTTATCTGTTTTATTGTACCCAAAAGAAAATTCTGAAAAGTTGCCTACAGAAGGATTTTCAGGCTTCATCCAAAACTTTTTAACTTTTATTTTATTCATACCCTTAAATATAGTATTAAAATAGTATTATAACTATTATATTATATCTCATGGATATCTCAGAACATATTAATAGTCCCGATTTCTTCAATAAAACCTTAAGGAGTTATAAAGAAGATATGCGCGGATCCTGGGTGTCTGATCGAAAAAGGATAAATGAGGTATCTGAGATACCCTTTAGCTATATCACTGATATATACTTTGAAATAATCCAGAAATATATTATAAATGACAGAAGCTTCCACAGAACAATACACGGCATAAATAGATTTATAGACTCATGTCTTTTAATGGGAGAGTTATTATACAAAGCAAAAAGTAGTGGAATACCTATAATAAGCTACTGCTGTGAATCTGCATTTACCTTAGCTACTGCCCTTTATCCGGACCAATTTATAAGAGATAAAGAGCATCTAAAATTTTTAAATATAATTGTACGGCTGCATACTACTTCTGATAATGTGGTTCATATCCACATACAGGAATCTGAGAGCCGTGCAGACTATAAGGAATGTGAGTTTGCATGCAGTCAGTCATACTGTGTAGATCATCGTTTACAAGGTATGAATATTAGGCCTGTGCGAGATGGTAGCACATATATGATAATGAATGAGAGATTTAATCCTCCGCCATATGATAAACTTCCTCTATATATAAATGTTCCATTCTTAAATGAATATGCCCGGTATATGTTTGAAAATCCTCCCTCACCTCTACCTACATTTAAAATGCCCATTAAATTCTTTTAGTATGTATACGGAAGAACAGAAATCTGAGCTTTATCATATATTGGGTGGTGTACATTTTGTTTACCATATAAAAGTATTTCATACCATTGAAGTTTATGAAAGCACTCTAAATAGCATGCTGAAGGGTAGTTATGTACAGCAGATAAAACCTACCCCAATGTATTCTGATGAAACTGATCTCTACAGCGAGATAGCAATGGTACAGAGAATTGGGAAATTGAATGCTATCATAAATATTGTAAAGTTAGAGAGTATACCCCTATACATAAACACTGTCCCGGATATAGCACAGTGGAGACTTTTTATTGGGGTGTAGAATGTATACAGAAGAGCAGAGTATGGAGCTTTACCGTATACTGGGGGACATAAATAGTGATACATCCCAAAATATCCATTGGATTTGGATAAAAATTTTCTATCTTATTAGAGTAAGAAAAATCACATTAGATAGTATGCTAAGTGGCACATTTGAACAGTTAATAGTATCAGGCACATTACTTAATTCTGAGTTCGATTATTTACAGCGTCTTAAAAAATTGAATGCTTTCATAAATAATGTAGAATTAGAAAATGTACCACTGTATATAAACACTATCCCGGATGTAGCTCGGTGGCGCTTGTTTATTGGAGTATAAGATGGTGAATTCAGATGACAGCTTAGCACATTATACTATCGAAGATTTTAAGAGCTTAAAAGACTACCTTGAGCACTCTATAACAACGATAGATAATTTTTTAAACTTCTATAGTTTTAAAGCTGGATTAGAACACTGTGGATATGACGCTTATTTAATATCAATATATTTCTATCATCGACCAATAAACTTTAAGGTTCTTTCTACAGAACTACATAACGTCCCTTTATACCTAAATGATAAAGACCACCTTACGGAAGAGATGGCAAAGTGGCGACTTTTTATTGGTAAATAAAAAATGTATGTATTAAAATATATTTGAGTATGAAATTATCCCACTATCTTCTATATACTTCTTTGTCTCATCAATCAATACCTTTTAGATAACTTTTCAAAACATGAATTATATTATATTTTGAGTGGCACACATTTTTTACTCAAAAAGATGGAATAGTATTGATATATGAAAATTGTATATGATTTTGGAGCTAATAATGGGAGTAATATCCCGTACTATTTATTAAAATTTGATAAAATTATAGCTGTAGAAGCAAACCCCAAGCTTATACACGAGATGTCCATAAAATTTGAAAATGAAATAAGAGATGGAAGACTGATACTCATAAATTGCGTGGTATCCTTAAAAAGCGAGAATGTAAAATTTTTTATCCATAAAGATAAGTCAGTATGGAGCCAATTTCCCGTACCAAACGATATAAAAAATTTTTATACTATAGATATAATATCTAAGAAAGCATCAGATATAGTAAGAGAACATGGTGATGCAGAGTATATAAAAATTGATGTAGAGTATATAGATTCACAAGTTATTAGTGATCTTTTCGAGAATAAAATATTCCCAAGATATATTTCTTCAGAAGTACAGGATGTACTTGTATTTAGTTTAATAACTGCATCACAAAAGTATGACTGCTATAAGCTTTTAGATGGTAAGAGTATAAATGATATTTACCGCAATGTTAATATAAACGGTGCATCTTACACTTTTCCAATTCACTCAGCGGGCCCTATGTGGGAAGATATACCTCAAAAATCAATGAATTTAAGAGAATTGTTTGATGAGCTCCACAAACAGGGCCTTGGATGGAGAGATATTCATGCAAAAAGAAGTTAAATATCGATAGACCCCAAATCAATACATCACAATAACTATATGTTCGTTACAGATTAATGTGCTATGGGGTCTTTAACCTGAAAATAAAACACAGCAAATTTTATGTCCATTCATTTTATAAAAATCTTATTAAAAAAGTCCTGATACCTAATACTTAATGAAGCTGGGTTTGATTCTAATTTTTCCTTAATAGTATACCTTGTATACTGCCAGATTATTGAGAACATTAGAGCGTTGTAATGAAATGATCCCATTCGATGTTGGCTCATATCAAATAACCATTTTATTGTGGCACGATCTACAGCATAGCTTTCAACCTCTATTGGGAAATGTAGCTTTCCACTATCATCAATTATTACATCGTATGGTTTAATGTGCCCCGCAGAAAAATGTATGTTAAGGATGTTAGGGAAATCTTTACCAAAACTATACATAGATTTTATATTGGAAAAGTCATGGTAAAAAGTTCTTAGTACTATATTTAGATTATGCCCGGTGTATTCTTCAACACGGTTATCCCCATCCAGTATCATAATATTGTATATGAGTTCATCATCGATAATGTCATGAAGAAAAATATTTTTATATACTTGCTCCGTAACACTGTCAAACTTCTCCCAATATTCTGATATTAACTGCCGTGCAAGTCCCTTTGGGGAATAGACCATTCCGGAATTTAGCCACTTATTATTCCCTATATGAGCTTCGGGGAATAATCCTTTATAGAAGCTATTTTGCCTGAGTGAATACCCATCATAAAGTTTGGGGTTATATAATCTTAATTTATCTGACTTTATGATAGAGGGGGGGATATACCCAGTTGTTAGGATATCCCAATCCAATAAGAGAAAATCATCATCGAAGATAAAAGGTATTAGCATCTTTGATATGATAAAACTTTTTCTTGTCCTGGTATCACTGATGGATAAGTTGAGTTGTTTCCATTCTTTTTCAAAATCTATTATTATAGGTGCTACATTTCGTTGAAAAACTTCGTTATAGTGGTGAAGACCTGCTACTATTGCAGGACTATTAGTATATACAAGGAAATTACCTTGATTACCGTGTGAGTAGTAAGACTCAATAGTTACGTATATCTGATCCAGTATTATCTCTGTTTTATTTTCATTTGTGATATACGCAGGAATAATAATATTCATAGAACTCCAATAATTTTATTTATATATAACAAAGTTTTAAAGGTTTGAAAAGAAGTATATGCTATTATCCACAGCGAGCTTTCTTGCTTCTTCTAAATAATCTTTATATGTCACTTCCCAATTAACAGGTAGTGCCATATTGTCCAAGAATTCCTGATGTGGACGAGCATGCCAGTCTTCTATCCTTAGAATGCATACCGCATCAGCATTTACATCTTTAGCTAATTTTATAAAGTTTAAAAGTTCGTGTATATTTACTTTCTGTAGTACCAATGAGATTGAAAAATTTTCAATCTCATTTTCTTTCTTGAGGCTACCAATAAAGTGGAGATTGTCTAGTAGTCTACTAAAATTACCCCCTACTCGCACTTTCCTATAAATTTGTTCCGAAGCAGCATCTACTGATATATCGATTCTCTTTACCAGACTTTTAAAACCCTTAGAAAGAGATGCCCACATAGTTTTATTAAGTAACGTTCCATTGGAAATTATCCCCACAGTTTTAAGATTTGGATAAGTTTCTTTTGTTATTTCATTTAATGCACTTAATAAATATTGATTTCTAAATATTTCCCCAGTACCATTTAAATAAATACTTTCCACACCACTTAACAACAGTGATTTCAATCTGACATATGACTTTGGGTTAGGTTGTGCATTTGGATACTCCCTGCAAGAAGGACAAGTGAGGTTACATGCACGATCTATGTTCGCTTGTATGTACGATGGTGGATAATCCATCTCAAATACCCCGCGTTCTATCAATTCTTTTGCCCTGTCAGGTAAAGGGCTTAAATCATCTGATACATAATAAGGACATTTTAATATATTACAAAAAGAATATGAACCATCTACTACTGACTTTCTGAAAGTTACCATGCTCTTAGAGTTCCAGAGGCTATCTAAGTTTATAAAACCAGAGTCATCTTCAGGAATTGACATTATAGAGGAGTTATACGGGGGATTTAACCAAGCAGGACAGCATGCCATGTAAATAATATTACCATTACTCTTAGGATCTACATGGAGCATAAAATTTGAAAAAGGTACACCACAAATTTTTCTATTCTTCATTTTACAAAGATCCTGTTAAAGTACTCAAGGTATCTGTTACTTAATGATGCTGGTTTTGATTCTAACTTTTCTTTAATAGTGTATCTTGTATACTGCCATATTATTGAAAACATTAGTGCATTGAAGTGGAAGGATCCCATTCGATGTTCAGCCATATCAAAAAGCCATCGTACGTTTGCTTTATCCATAGCATATTTTTCAAGTTCAATCTGAAATTTTAAACTGCCGTTATCTTCTAAGATTATGTTAAATGGCTTTACATGACCTACAGCGAAATGAACGTTAAGGATATTTGGGTGATCTTTTCCGAAATCATTCATAGATTTTATATTACTGAAAGTATAGTAGAAGTTTCTTAGCACGACATTCAAGTTATACTGTGTGCACTCCTCAACCCGAGGATCATTATCTAATTTCATGATATTATAAATAAGTTCATCCCCAATGATATCAAAGAGGAATACATTTTTATATTTCTGTTCTGTAATACTATGATACTTGTCCCAATACTCCCTTATTAACTCTAATGCAAGTCCTTTTGGAGAATAGAGCATACCTGAATTCATCCATCGATAATTTCCAACACCAGATTCAGGGTACAGACCTTTTATACAGCTTATCTGCCTTAGAGTCAACCCATCATAAAATTTAGCATTGAACATTCTGAGCTTATCAGACCTTAAGTACTCTGGAGGGATATACCCAAGGGTCAATATATCCCAATCCAATAAGAGGAATTCTTCATCAAAAATAAAAGGGACGATTAGCTTTGCTATTATAAAGTTTTTTCTTGTCCGAACATCATTGATGGGGAGATTAAGTTGCCCCCATTCTTTTTCGAAATCAATCTCTATTAAATTAACATCTCTTTCAAAGACTGTTCGATAGTGGCTGATACCCTCTGCTATCCTGAGATTATTTGTTATGATAAAGAATTTACCTGTGTTTCCATATGAGTAATATGATTCTATGGTAACATATATCTGATCAAGAATGATATCAACTTTGCTTTCATCCACAATATATGCAGGGATAATGATATTCATGGTACTCCAATATTTAATCTAATTTGATAACATTTGATACGAGCTTGATGTTGTGTAACTTGATTAGGTTTATAGCTTCTTTTATTATCTCGGCATATTTAACTTGCCAGTCTTTGGGGAGTCCTAAATGCTCGTCAAAGTAGGATTTATCCTTGTGACCCCAGTGCTCAATTTTATGTATAATTAAGCTATTTGCTTTTACTTTTATAGCATAGTTAACAAACTCTACAAGTTCTATTACATTAATCTTTTGTAAAACGCACATAAGTGTGAGTTGCTTTAATTCCCCCGTAGTTCTCAATGAAGATAAAAATTCAATGTTTTTATGGAGAGCTTGATAGTTACCTCCTACACGTAATTTATTATATGTAAGTTCATTAGGAGAATCTAAAGAGATGCAGAGGTCAGTTAGTATGGCTTTGAAGTCGTTAGATAAAGAGTACCACAGTGTTTTAGAAAGAGCTGTACCGTTTGTTAGTACCTGAAGTTCTTCTATATCAGGAAACTGGCTATGCGAAAATTCCTGTAAAATTTTTAGGAGATATCTATTTACAAAAACTTCCCCAGAATAGCTAAATGATATAACTTTAGCACCAGACTTAAAGAAGGATAATGTTCTTTTATATGTCGCTTCTTTAGGTATTATATTTTTAGTATTTCTACAGGAGGGGCAGGTTAGATTACACGCTCTATCTATACCTAATTTTATTGATATAGGAGGGTATTCTAATTGTACTATTTTATTTCTTATATAGTGCTCTGCTATTTCTGGAACAGGGGGTAATTTACCGTTTACCCAAAAAGGACAGGATTCTTTTATACAATACGTATAACTCCCATCCAGGATAGTTTCTCGGAATTTCTTCAACTCTTCTGAATTCCAAGTCACCATGATATCAATATTATTATTAACATCTTCGATAACAGGAAGAGAAAATGTTGAATAGGGGGGCTTTAGCCATGCGCTACAGCAGGAAACCGCAGCTAAGTTATCCCTATCCCGATAGTCGTGGTGAATAACTATTTCTGAAAACGGTATACCACATATATTTTTCATGATAATAATATACTAAAAGCCTATAGGTATTATGAGTGGAAACCCTATAAAACTTCAGGGATATTATCCAATCGACGTTCCCCACCCCAGATAGAATAACTCAGCATATTGCAGTGATACCCCCTGGAACTTCCGCAGCTACTATAATTTTCAAGAGACCGTATCTCTTGAAATTTGGTATTATTCCAGATATCTTTTATAAAATTGACTTCGGGGGAGAACTGTCCAAGTTGTATCTTACCTTGACAGCAACTCACTACATTCCCACTTGCATCGATGATGGTCTGTATCCATGGGTAGGGGCAGAATTTGCCCTCAACATTGGGGTTACAGTCCTCACAGAAATGCGGGAAGAATGTGTCTATGCCCATTGTAAAATCATTCCAATTATGGGTCTTTTCTAATTTTATGCCCCCAATATGTGATGGAGTAGATATCCGTACATCTAAAAGATTAGCTCTGTAAATGGCTTTTTCAAATAAGGGGGCATCTTCAGCAGTCAGCATTAAGTTCTTCAATGCACCATTAGCATCCAGACACCCTAACATTATCTCGGGTATACCCATCATAGCAACCCAAGTAACTATCGAGCAAAGCGAGTCAATATTATGCTTACTTACAACTGTTGCAATCCTTAGATAGAATTTTTCATTTTTTATGGTACTATTATATTCTCTAAGAAATTTAAGGTTACGGATAACTTGTGCTTCGTCAATCCCATCACGAAGTATATTCTTACCTATACCATCAAAGGAAACATTTACCCAGGAACCTGTTTCTACCATTTTTTTTAAAATTGTATCATTCTTGTAACTGAGATTTGTAAAAAACTTAGTTATAAAAGGGTATTTGGCACATATCTCTAACATTTCCGGGAATTGTTTATGAAGAGTGGGTTCCCCACTTAAAAAGAGATTTACTTCACAGGCAGTGCCAAATAGCTGCTGTTCAATTGCCCGGAACATATCCATGCTCATGTTTTTATTTGCACGTTCTTCAACAGGGTAGCAGTAAGAGCACTTTAGATTACAGATACTATTAGGTTCTATGTATAATTTTAGTGGGTAGGATGTTAAGATGGGACTTCGGTCGCGACACTCTCTTAAATTTAAAATAGCATTGTTATACGCTTTTTTAGAGACTTCCATACCCACCCCGTAACTTTATAAAATTTATGAGCCTTCTTACATTAGCGTTCATTAATATGCACTGGGGAACTTATAGGATGAGATAAAAGGGGAATTTGCTATTCCCCATAAGAAAAGTTATACCTTCTCTTCTTTTTTTGGACCTTGGATCTCAATGCGAAGATCTTGCGCCAATTTCTTGATGTTTTGAAGGCTCTTTCGTGACCGGGTACCTGCGGATTTATTACCCTTTTCAAATTTACCGTATTCTTGTTTAAGAAGCTCGACTTCTGCTAATAGACTGCTAATACTCATAAAAACCTACCTTTTAAAAATAAGTGGTAAAGTACTGATTAGAAATAATATACTTCATGGGTAACTTTAAGTTGCTGATAGTGCTTATCCCAGGGCATTTCTTTAAAGGTCGCACGGGTACCTGCTGCCCGGCTCATTCCAAACCATGGTCGGTACTTAGTTCTTAGTGCATACGGATGATATATATGCTTAAGGCTACCGAATGGAAAGTACTTTCTTTTATATCCCTCAGCTTTTAATCTATTGTATAAATCTAAGTCCTCACCAGGTAACGTGGAGATAAATTCTGAGTAACCATTTACTTCGTCAAACATCTTCTTTTCCATGATACACGATCCTGTTGTAGGAGCACCGGTGGTAAATAATGACCCATGGTAAAAAATTCCTATGTTTAGATTTAAAAAATTCAAGTTTTTAAAAGTCATCTGAACATCCCCGTCCATAAACCATATGAAGGGGGTAGTGCAAAATTCAGCAGCTAAATTTCTTGATTTTGTACAATTAAAAATGGGCTGATCATTAACTCTAATTATTTTTAATCCCTTATTTTTAAAGTTATCAAGATCTTTTATTATGGGGATATCAGAGTTCCAATCAACAATTATTATTTCTTTAAAGCCTCTGCTTATCCAAGTAGGTAAAGCTTTTTTCAAATATTCGTTACGGTTCATGTTAGTTGTACAGATTGTAATTAATTCAGGACTAATATGCATATGGTCTCCTACAAGGGTTATCCCTATAGAAATAAACTGTTTTATTATTTTGTATATACTATTTTTTTATTACATTTTCTTAATACTAAAAAATAAGAATGAAATTTTCTACAGTGCTGTTGCTTAATCAATTGCCATCCTGCGGATATTCTATTCTTCGCTATCAGGATAAATAAATCATGAGCATAAAAACCTAATTTTATGGCTTCATTAATAATAAAAACATGCGAAAAGTACTGTTTCCCGCTAGAAATCTTATCTTGACATTTAAATATCAAAATACCGTTAGGTTTCAAGAGACGATAAAATTCCTTCATTGAATCAGCATAGAAGCTAAACAATTCAGACTCATTAGGGAACACTCCGAATCTCCTGGCAATTACGTTACCCTTATAATTTTTTCTATCAAGAGAGGGCCCCGTAGTAGCAACAAAAGGAGGGTCAAACATTATAGTATTAAAAGTCTCATCCCCAAATGGCAGTGATCGCGCATCCGATTTTAATACACCAGGAGCTTGTGGATCAATATCAAATTTGTTAGGAGGATCTTTAACTCCTTCTTTATAAAATTTACCAGTACTGTAACATGGGTCAAGCTCTATATCAGTAGAGCAGTGTAATTTTATAATGTTCTTCAAAATCTCTTGATCTGAATATCCTACTGATTTAATCATAATTTAAAGAGATTGCCTTTATTATTATAGTATCTGTTGTATACATTCATATAGAAAGTGGTATTTGTCAATAGTACTCTCAACATGCCAATGCCCACAATAAAAATCTTTAAAATTGGTACACCCACAAACATGCTCTAAATATTTTCTTGTAGGATCATTATCTACATAAAAGCTCTTAAATTGTTTTATTAGTACTTGTGCTACATCTTCTGGAGCTGTGTGTGCCAGGATATAGTCCACGGTATACTGATGCTCCTCTAATTTTTGCAACCCGTGATCCATCTCTGCTGCGGAGGCTACCTCTTCTTTCCACCAGGACACTCCGGAAATGCGCAAACTTCGATCGATACTGGTAGCCCCACCAAAAATGAAAAATTTTTTATCATCAATAGTATAAATCTCTCCCCTTTTAAGATGGTAGACAGTTTCAGCAACTACTCCTACAGTCCCCCCAAATATTTCCTTTTGGGGTAAACTGTAAAGTCTTGGATGATTCTCATGATTACCACATACAAAAGCAATTGAATATGGCCTGTCATTAAGCCATGATGTTAAATATTTCTCATTTTTAGTTTTTGTATTATTAAATATAAGTCCACAATCCCCCAATATAATTAAAAGATCTTTTTTAGTTAAAGTTTTGCTTGGCTTCCACTTTCTAAAAGATAATCTATCAAAATTGTTATGGGTATCTCCTGTTAAGAATGTTGCCATACTATCTCTATGATCTGCTTTCCTGGTATCTTTTGATAGAATTGCAATATTCCATCTGTATAGGTATCCTCTGAGGTATGCGTGGTATTCGTCGTTATACTACACACTTTGCCTGGGATGAATATATCCGTAGAAAATATAGAAGATGTATCACAAGTATATTCAATATAAAAGGTATTTTTGTTATTATGAAATACAGGATTTAAACCTGCTATTTTTTGTGGATAAGCTCTGGTAAGTTCTTTCATTGTTGCATTAGGATTTCCGTTAGTATCAAGCAATCCATAAGCGCTATGCTCTTCTTTATCGTACGACCACCACAACCAACTCATATGATATTTATCTGCAAGATTAGAAAAATCATTTATACTGTTAACTTTATTTTTTATAGAGGCACTGAGACCGAATTCTCCGATAATAAAAGGACTTTTTATTATCTGTGCTTCTCGGGCTTTAGATTTAATAGCTAATTTCATTAGCCATTTATCTATGATATTGTATGTTCCAATATCATGGCAGAATGGAGGATAGTAATGGGGTATAAAATTTCTCCAGTGAGTATAGACGTTTTTAATAAGGAGCGAGGGAATACCCGTGCTACCCCATATAGCTGGTTCATAAAAAAATGGTATTCTATAAGACTTTAATGATCTTGTAAGTTCTATGTACTGATAAAATTCTGCGAGGACCTTTTTCTCAAATTCAAAAAAACGTGGCAAAGTTGGAAAAGGCTCGTTCATCACATCTATGCCAATAATATTCGGGACGTTTATAAACTGTTCCTGAAGATGCATAAGCATATTAGTATAACTCTTTTTTAAGGAGATGCTACCCCAGAAATGTTCATAGGATTTTCTTACAGCTTTCTGTAAATAATTTTTATACCAGATTTTTTTTGCTTTAAAAGGATACTTCTCTTTAGGTAAGGTCCAATTTGGAAAACCGTTTCCTAAGAACTTCCCATTATAAAGATCCTGGTGAACATCCAATATAACAGAAATACCAAGATCATTAAGTATTGCTATATGCTCTTTTACTTTTCTTATATAATTGAGATTGTACTTTCCTTTTTCAGGCTCAAAAGCCTCCCAGTAGATCAAGAATCGTGCTAAGTTAAAACCATGTTTTTTTAGTTTTTTATAATCTTCCAGCTTATGCCAGGGAAGATTATCGATCGCCCATTTGGAAGAATTACATATATTAACGCCATGAAAAAAAAGTATTCTTTCTTCCTTGTCATGGAAATACTTTGTTCTTTCTTTTTTAGGAGATCTTATGAATTTATAAATAAAGCTAAGGAAAGGGATTACTAAAATAAATATGAAAAAGCCAGAAATAAAAAGAGAGTACTCAGTCAATATACAACTCCTGAGTAGGTTCGGTAGCAATTACTAAATAACTCTGCATATCTACCCATTAACCCCCACTTACTGAATCTTGTACGATCAGGTTTAAGAATACCACTGAAATGTATAATTTTAATATTGTTTAGTATATCTTTTTTATAGCTGAAATACCATCCAACACTTAAGTCGTCTTTGTACCGGGATCTAAGTAACTTATCAAATACAGGCATTTGAAAATTATATTGATAATCACTACTTGGTGTAATACCATTTTCTATGCACCATAGAGATAATGCACTTTGATCTGCATACACGAGAAAAGGACCAAAATCGTTTGTAATCTTGAGGAGAGAGTCAAGATATTGTTTAGTCCGATATGCCTTGGGTATTAAAAATACCCCTGCATTGACCATATCCATGTGCTTAGGGTAAGTAAGACCATGTTCTTGTAGAAGGGGGTCGACAGCCTTTCTATATGTTTTATTGTTTTTTATAAAATAGGCTTCATACGCCTTACTATTAGAAAGTACCTGGACTTCTTTAAAAGGTAGGTTATTCTTTACTACAAAAAATTCTGTTTTTTCAAACAAATCATCTAAGGGGGATAGTACAATAGTATCTGCATCAAGATGCAGGATATTATCGTACTCATCATATTCGTTAGTCCATAGGAGGTACTTAAAATATACCATCTTAGAAGGGACTTCTTCATGGTACCATCTATAAGAGAATTCCTTAGGTAAATCCTGTTTTAGATATAATCTTATATCTTCACGATAACTAAGCCAGTCTATTCTCTCTTTTCTCCAGCCACTATAATGTACTAGTAATATGGGATGGTTTGGGTAATTGTCTAACAGGCTATTATAGCAGTGCATGAAATAATGCCAATGCCGGTCATCCAGGGCGATAAAAATAGCGTTATTCATAATAAAATGTGCCTCTGACCAGATTCGAACTGATATTGACGAAGGATTAGAAGCTTCCGCTTTGCCACTAAGCTACAGAGGCATATACTCATGCCATTTTCAGATTTTTAAACATTTCACCAGTATCAAAGCAAGCTATACCAGTAAGTTGGTTATCAAGATCAGGTTCTTTAAAGATACTAAAAATCTTTTGAGTTTCTCCTAATGATGTCTCCCATTTTCGTAACTCTTTAAGATTCCTTACCCCTAAGAAAACTATAGTACTATTACCCCATTCTAAAAATAGAGCGGGGAAATTAATAGCATATTGTGCAAGGGCATGAGATCCCTGCACAATACAGAATTTTTCTTGTAAGTCAAGACGCACTAATACATACATTTTTTTCTGTATGGGCATCTCTGATCTCCTGGATGAGGGGAATATTCGGCATATTGCTTTTTTTAGGTCGCTCAATAGTCTCATAAGATTTCCCCCTTAGCATAGAATAGGCAATATGGTGATGCCTATAATTTTGAGATAACTTATATAGTTTACTAAAAAAGCTATTGTCGCAGCCACTATGACTTTTCTGGTAATCTTTTAATTCTTTTTTAGTAACGCGAATAATTACAACTTGTTCTTTAAGATACTTCTTTAAATTAGCTAAATACGACATAAATAACGTCTCCTGTATTAGTGTTTAATTGATCGACTAAACTACCTGCTAATAACACAAGAGACGTTAAGGGGGCTTAAAGACTCGTATCTATGTATCGGTGATCTATAACATAATATTTCCTTTTAAGGTATATCTCATTTTTATATCCCGCAAATTTTCAAAAAGTTATGTGCATCATTCCAAGAATATAATCCTGGCAGACAATGACCAGCGAATCTTCTTGAAATTGAAAGTATTTCTATCTCTAAAGCCCTTGAGAATTGCTTATGGATATCAAAGCATAAAAGCCTGGAATTTTTCTCAGTACATCTTATGGAGATATCCCAGCCATCTTCCCCGGCGCTCATATCACATATAATAAGGCCTTTTTCTATAACATGCCGTTTTATATTTATTGCAAGATTACCACTACGATCAATAAGATTATCAACATCTGCTGTTTTAAGGGCTTCTTCCATACTTTCCTTAGCGACACCCTGAGTTCCCTTAATTACTACTTTCCAAGATTCCATTACTCCGAAGAAATGCGGATTAGCAGCGAGGATGTTACCAAACTCACGGGTATTGCTTTTAAGCCATTCGAACTCTTTTGTAGCAATACCATAGCGTTTTTTCTCTTCATCTGTCTCAGGTTTGGCTTCATCAAGATGTTCCTTGAAAAAGTCAGCTTCGCCCTTCATAAGGGCTGCCATAGCTATTGTTGCTTCTTGAAGATCCATAATAAGATCCCCCATAAGTTTAATTTTAGATAATTTCTCTGCTTTTTCTTCGGCACCACTCAGCTGCATACCCTAATTGTTCTGCCCATTCTTCAAAATGATGAGGTTTGAGATCTGGACCTTCACCTTTCATATATAATCCAGTAATATCATAGCCATTACCTTCATCACTTGTGAACGTGAAACTATTCTTACTAAATCCCATAACTCTAAGATTACAGACAATATCCACATTAAGTGGACGCTTAATTTTTTTAGCGTCGTCACTCATTTTTACCTTCTTCACCAAATAGCGTACACCTGTTGAACCCTTTTGGGAGATCAGCAAAATCTAATAGCCCTGGAAAAAATGATCGATAAGTAAGGAGCAACATTACAAAAGAGGGTTCGATTACATCAGCTTCTAAGTACTTATCAATAGTCCCGCGACCAAGACCAAATATTCGTTCAAGGCTGGATTTATTATATTTATTTTCTTCAAAAAATTTAAGTATATTGATCACTGATGCCGTTATTGATCTATTCATAGCAGGGACTACCGCAGCATCGTAATCTCCCAAAGTAACACTTTCATTACAATGAGTACATTTTGTGGTAGTAAAAGAAAAATGTTCAATACTCCCGTAAGGCTCCTGAATTACCCAAGTAGTCATTTCTTCTTTAGCATTTTCTGCCCCACAAACTGGACAATCTATTTTAGTTTCTTCCATAAGACTTTCTTATGATATAAGGCATAACTTTCATTTTATTAATATAATATGATAACAGAGTTTTTTAAACTGAATATTATGTAACATCTTAAATTTCAGGAATGACCACACCCAGTTTATCAGATAACCACTGAGACACAAGTTTTCTGTGGCAAAATTTATCAGGCGTCTCATAACAGAGTAATACAGCGTAAGGCCCTAAATCATTAAATACTTTTACAGGATCGAGTTTATCGAGAATCTCTTTATAGAACTGCTCTGTATAGTATATCTGATCCCCATCCTCTTTATATTTTTTAAAAAAGCTGTAGAGAGGAGCTAATTTTTTATACTCTCTCCCAGTATACCATGAGGGGGCTTTCCCTGCTATAGAAACAGCATTAGGGTGCCGAGCTGATTTAGCATAGTAAGATGTATTCATAGCATTAAAATAAATCAGGTATCAATCACCAAGCCATTTTTTATGAAGATTCCAGTAAGCTTCTGTTCTCATAAAATCCACCAGTTGTTCGTTTATCTCTTTTCGGTATGGGCTATCTTTTTTTAAAGCATACCCATAAGCTTGCCAGTCAAACATTGGTCCTGATATCTTAAATTTATTCTTACCTTTATGCTTTACAAAATCTTTAATAGTTGGCATATCAAAAACTACGGCATCAACTTTTTTCTGATCCAGTAAAACATACGCCTCACTAATATTACGAACCGCTATAACATTACAACCAAGATTATTAAGGTATGTTTCTGAAGTCGTCCCTTCTTCGGTTGCCACGACTTTACCTGGCAGATCTTCAGGGCTGCTGATTGCATAGATTTCCTGTTCTTGTTGCAGAGCCATATTCATGTTAGCGGTAGCATACGGAAGAATGAAGTATATTCCGATTGTAGCCATAATAACTGTAAGAATTTTACCAGGGACTGATTTTGGTACAAAATCTCCGAAACCCATTGTAGTGGTTGATACATTAGCATAATAGTAACTATTAAAAATGCCTTTTAAGGGCTCATCTGGGGAAAACTGACTCTCTTTACGTGCAAATCGTTTTTCCAGAAAGAATATTAGGATACCATATAAACCTGTAAATATTAGAATTAAAAAAAGCATAGGTCCAATATTCGAGATATATCGGAGGATAGTCTTGAATGGATTAATCCTATCACTTTTGTTAATAAGTATACTTAGTCCACTGTTGAGGTATGGGTGTGTGAAGTCAACCTTACATTCTCTTTCTCCTGTGATCGTAATACCTGATGTAGCACAGTCATAGATGCCGCTATCAACACCATTTATGAGATCAGTAAAATTTTCAGGAATGACATATTGATATTGGTGCCCAGCTCTTTTTAAGACAGAATCAAGAACATCGATGTCAAATCCTGTAGGCTCCTTATCTTTTTCTATTATAACACAAGGAGGAAAATCATATAATGCCACTTTAAGAGTATCTGCGGACAATGAAAAAACTATGACCATGAGGAGTAGAGACTTTTTCACAGCACCCCCGAATTATTAAGCTATTTTTTGTTGGGACTTATTAATATACAGAAATTTCTGCATATTTATAGCAGCTGCTTCTATTCCGTATAAATCATAATCCAGTTCTTTAATGACTTCAACTGGATCAGCTCCTAATAATGCTAAAGTATAGAGGATAGCTGGCATAACAGTCCCAATATCTTTTACATAGAAATTTATATCATTTTGACCATAAAAATTCTTTTTGATATCTTCTTCCAAGGTACCAAAAGCCATAAATCGTGCAGCACACCATGCAATATGATTTCCGTGGAGGATAGTGCGCATGGCATTACTATTGGCATCCCTGATAGCTATCATAAGCATATCAACGACATTTTTTTCGGTAAAAAGAATGTTATCAACACTTAAAAATGCGCTGATACTTTTTGCAAGGGATAGTGCAGGAAGTTCATTACTCTTTTTGGTACTTTCCGGAAGGTTATCATAAGGTATAAAAAAAGGATTGAATACCTTATCTGAATCTTTAGCTTTCCCAGAGATACCCAGTCTTAACTTTGCCTCAGAAGATAGATCTCTCACAAATACTGGATTTTTTTCTTCCCCAGTGAATGTATAGTCTCCCATAGGAGATCCAGCGTAAGATAGCTTAAAAGTTTTCCCTACTGGGAAAAATCCTTGAAAAGCTTCCTCGTCATTTTCTATTAGCTTTTGACAGCCATTGTACCATACATCATGGGACATATGTGTCGGAATACTGATATTTTCAATCAAAAAGAGATAGAGGGCATTACCACTGTTAGGGATGCTAGTAGCTTTCTCAAGTGGATACCGCATAGAATACCTCCAATGTTATTTTATATATGGTAAAACGAAGGTAAGTAGTGGTAAGCCTACCTACCTTGTGTCGACAACCCAGCTATCAGCCTGATCATCGCATTTTATTCCGTTTTATTAGCTTTTGCTTTTAACTGCGCAAGACGATTTTTAGCAGTAGAATTGCCTAAAGCAGCTGCTGTAGCAGCATCTAAGGATGAGTCAGCAGAGCCCTCTTCCTTGAGTGCCTGGCTCTTAATAAGTCTCTTCTTGGCTGCTTCCTGACGTTCTTTGAAAGAAGCAAGGGCGCTGGTCCCAGAAGAAGTGGAGACTTTTGCCAAAGTTTCATTTGCCTTAGCAGCATCAGTCATAGCTTTTATAGTGACAAGATCTGCCCCAGCCTGATCAAGGCTCATTTGCAGTTCGTTTTTATTTTTTATCTGTCCTTCCAGAACCTGCTTCTGAGTATTGAGCGCAATTTCTAAACTCGATATTTGTTGCTCGATAGAAGCAGCTTTATTTGCATGTTGCTCAGCAAGTTCATTCTGACCGGCTTCAGATAATGCTAAAGCATCTGCATCATGTTTGGTTACGGCACTCCGGAGATCTTTGACTTTATCTTCCAGGATAGCGATCTCTCCCTTAACTGACCCAATGTTTCCTTTTATCATCCTTAAGTCAGAGTTCATTTGCGCGAGATCCTGCTTGCCAAATTCAACGGCGTTAGCATCTTCAATTGCATCAGCCTTTTTTTGAGCCTCTGCACTTGCAGCTCTTCCTACATTTTTAAAAAGATTCAAGAAACCCATGTTAGATTCTCCCATTTTAAATT